>Ga0209230_10000063_pt1 | contig 39544 bp, 40 predicted proteins | sample LakOntMetagenome_FD_187467 | JGI IMG/M metagenome (GOLD analysis project Ga0209230, IMG submission 187467) | Freshwater and sediment microbial communities from Lake Ontario - Sta 18 epilimnion Metagenome (SPAdes) (version 2) | ecosystem: Environmental > Aquatic > Freshwater > Lentic | place... | reverse complement strand
ATTATCGGTTCACAGTTTGGCCACTTTTTAGGTAACCGCTACGGCCGCAAGTTATTTGATCGACCTAATGGTCGTTTCTTCACGCAAGAGCGAGTTGCTCAGACCGAGCGTTGGTTAACAAAATATGGAATCGGTAAGGCTCTTATTCTTGCTCGCTTCATTCCTTTTGTTCGTACGCTTATTAATCCAACTGTGGGAATCATTGGGTATCCAGCGCGCAAGTTCTTACTCTGGAATGCCATTGGTGCAGTTATTTGGACTCAATTAATTCTGGGTGCGGGATATGTGCTTGGAAATAAAATCAGTGGTTCTATCGATAAGTACTTGCTACCCATTATCGCTCTGATTGTTTTTGTCAGCGTTCTTCCAGTCGCCCTCGAATTATTGAAAGAGTGGCGAACAAAGAGGCATTTAAGCTAAAACTAAAGTCCGAGATCGGCTAATTGATATGCAGCGTAATACTTGTAGCCTGCATCTTTAATTGCCTGCTCTGCGCCGCGCTCAACAATGACTGCAACACCAACGACGATTGCGCCAGCTTCCTTGAGCGCTTCAACTGCAGTTAATACTGAACCGCCTGTTGTTGAAGTATCTTCAACGGCTAATACACGCTTACCGGCTACATCTGGCCCTTCAATACGACGCTGAAGTCCGTGAGCTTTGCCCTCTTTGCGAACTACAAAAGAATCAAGTGCGCGCCCATTCTTTGCAGCCACATGCATCATCGCTGTTGCCACTGGATCTGCGCCGAGAGTAAGGCCACCGACGGCATCAAATTCGAGATCTTTTACGAGATCAAGCATGACCTCGCCGACAAGAGGTGCAGCCACATGGTCAAGGGTTATGCGACGCAGGTCCACGTAGTAATCCGCCTCTTTACCCGAAGAGAGGATGACCTTGCCGTGAACAACTGCTTTCTTAATGATTTCTTCCTTGAGAAGTGCCTGTGAAGTCATGTGGCTATCTTACCTTTAAAGCTTTCTATCTCTACCCTCACACTATGGCCACATTAAGCGCAGACCAAGAACGGTTAGCAATCTCGCGCCTCTTTCATCGATATGGCTTTGGGCCAAAGCAAGGTGAGTTCGAGAAGGCGCTTAAGAGTGGTTTTGAGGCAACAAAGAAGAATTTCTTAACTAAACCAACTACTGCACAAATCAGTGCGGATTTAGCGCCAATCACAATCGATGATCTTGGACCACGTCCAACACCTGGAACATTTGCAAATACTGAATATGCAATCAAGATTCGTTCACAGATTAAAGAGATGACTCTCTGGTGGTTGGATCAGATGGTCACCACAGATTATTCACTCAATGAAAAATTGACCTGGTTTTGGCATGGCCATTGGGCGACATCGGTTGAGAAGTTAAATTTTGCACTTCCTATGTATAAACAGAATTTAACCTTTAGAAATCAAGCTTTAGGAAACTTCTCAGCTCTTAGCAAAGCGATGTATAACGATGGTGCATTGCAGTTTTGGTTAGATGGTCAAGAAAATACAGCGAAGGCTCCTAATGAGAATCTCTCGCGCGAATTCATGGAGTTATTTACGCTAGGTGTGGGGCGCTATACAGAAGAGGATGTTAAAGCTTTAGCTCGTGTCTTTACTGGAATGCAGGTGCAGCGCACTAATGGAATAACAACATTTAATCCTCGTCGCCACGATAACTCTGCAGTCACATTGCTTGGCACCACACAGGTCTTCTCGGCAGAACAAGCGATTGATCAATTAGTTGGGCGAGATGATTCATCTCGCTTTATCTACGAGCGTCTCTGGTATCGCTTCATCTCAAGTACAGAAGATATGCCGATAAATCTCAAGCGGGATGCCTTTGCCGGACGTGATATTTACGCTGCAGTCAGCGATCTTGTCGGTTCGCAATATATGTATTCACCCCAGTTGGCTATGGTGAAGAGCCCGGTTGAATGGTTTGTTGCTCTCTGTCGCGCACTGAACATCACGCCAAGTACGACAAAGAATGCCAACGCAATCTTGGGAAGCTTGCAGAAGCTATCTCAGCTTCCTTTTGCACCTCCTAATGTTGGTGGGTGGCCTGCTGGTGAACTCTGGCTTACTAGCGCTTCTGCTCAATTTAGATTAACGCTCTCGCAAGCAATCTTGAAGAATACCGATCTCGCAGATCTCAAGCGTGTGGCTCCTGGTCAGAGAGTTAAATATCTACAAGATCTTCTAGGGGTCTATCAGTGGAGTAAGCGCACATCAGAGGCGCTGAATGTGGCGCGTAATGAACCAGAACGACTGATGTTACTTGCAATCAATAGTCCTGAATATGTGGTGGGTGCGTAATGGATACTCTCTCAAGAAGAAGATTCTTAGCTTTAAGCGGTGGTGCTGGAGTTGCAGCGGCTGCAAATATTTTAAGTGTGACCGATATTGCCGAAGCTGCAATCACTCGTCCATTACCGTCGGGAACACCGATTCTTGTAGTTATCACTCTCTATGGTGGTAACGATGGTTTAAATACCGTTGTTCCATATACCGATTCTCTCTATTACTCATTGCGTCCTGATATTTCATATGCTGCAGATAAAGTTCTGCCACTTGATTCTTACCTGGCACTCAATCCTGCAATGACAGGTATTAAGAATCTTTGGGATAAGAAGAAGGTTGCAATTATTCGTGGAGTTGGTTATCCAAACTCAGATCATTCGCACTTCTCTTCGATGGCTATCTGGCAGAGCGCAGAGCGGACACAAACCACAAAGAGTGGTTGGCTCGGTCGGTGGGTTGAGACACAACCAGAGGATCCACTTCTTGCAATCAACTTAGGTTCGGTCCTTCCACCACTACTTGTGGGAAAGAAGCGCAGTGGTTCTGTACTTCCACTCGGTGGGTTGATAACTCCAACTGGCTCACTCGCTCGAGATTGCTCACGTTTATCACTGCCTTCACAAGGTGAAAGCGCACTTGCCGCCCGGGCTGCTACATCGCTGCGAAACCTATTAAATATCTCGGAATCTGTCTCACCAGTTCTTAAGGCGCCAGCGCCGGCAGCTACTGATTTACCTACCGTCAACGGTGGAAATGCAGGTGGAGATAACAATCTTTCACAGCAACTAGATGTGGTGGCGAAGTTGGTTTCGGCCGGTGCACCGACTCGAGTATGGGCAGTCTCACTAGGTGGCTTTGATACCCATGCCAATGAGGCAAATGCACAATCTGAACTTATTGGAATTGTCTCTAACTCGGTCACACGATTCTTATCGCAATTAGAACCATCAGGTCGATCAAAAGATGTCACTGTTTTGATCTACTCAGAGTTCGGTCGTCGAGTTGCAGCCAATGCCTCTGCCGGAACCGATCACGGAACATCTGGTCCAGTCTTTGTAATTGGTGATCGTGTGCAGGGTGGTTTCTATGGTGAACAACCATCACTTTCAAATCTCTACAAGGGAGATTTAGCAGTAACTACAGATTTTAGAGATATCTATGCATCACTTCTTGAAGGTGTTTTAAAGACGCCTGCTGGACAGATATTAAATGGATGGAAGGGAAGGATTACTTCTCTTCTTCGTACATAATCACTTCAGGACTCTTCTTACCCTTTAATTTCTTTGGTGGATTATCTTCAATCAACGCATCTACCTCGATACGAAGTTGTGCAACCTCAATTGCCATATTGGCCATCGCTGCCTCGAGTTCGATAATCCTTTTAATTCCAGCATGGTTAATGCCTTCACCTACTAAGCGTTGCACCACCCGAAGTGAAGCGATATCTCGTAGCGAGTAACGACGGTTGCGGCCTTCTGTGCGATTGGGTGAGACTAAACCTAGGCGATCATATTGACGCAAAGTTTGTGGGTGAAGCCCAGATAGCTCTGCTGCAACTGAGATGACATATAAACCGGTCTCATCATCGATCTCGTGTGGCTCGCGCTTCTCGTTCATACCTTTGCCTTGCTATTAAATTCAGAGCGGACATCGTGATCATTGGTGAGCTCATTAAATTTCTTTAATACTTCTAGCGCTTCACCTTCAACGCGTCGCGGAATTTGTACTTCGATAGTGACAAGCAAATCTCCCACCGTGGCGCCTTTTGTAATTCCACGACCTTTGACGCGAAGTACGCGTCCAGTGGGAGTTCCAGGGGCTAATCGAACAGTCACATCATCTCCACCAAGGGTGGGAATTTTTATATCAGCGCCGAGGGTCGCTTCGGTGAAAGTAACTGGAAGGGTAAGAAGTAAGTTCTCGCCTTTGCGAGAGAAGATTGGGTGTGGTTTTACTGTTAAGAGAATGAAGAGATCTCCTGGGCCACCATCTCCTGGAGCTCCTTTACCTTTAACGCGAATCTTTGCGCCATCATTCACACCAGCTGGAACTCGCGCAGTAATGCTCTGCGCCGCTTTCCCATCGGTCGATAACTTTAAATCAAGTGTTGTACCAAAAATAGATTCCTTAAAGGTAATCGTAGATTCGGTCTGAAGATCTTGTCCTTTGCGTGGACCGCGTCGCATTCCTGCGCCACCAAAGAGATTGGCAAAGATATCTTGTGGGTTTCCGCCACCGAAGATGTCAGAGAAATCCCCGCCTTGATAATTTGCACCACCAGCAGGTGCCCGGAAACCGCCGCGCTCAAAGAGTGAACGTGCTTCATCATATTCAGCGCGCTTCTTAGGATCAGACAAGATGTCGTAAGCCTCAGAGACAGCTTTAAATTTCTCTTCTAACGCCGTATCACCTGATGTTTTATCAGGGTGTAAGTCGCGAGCGAGTGAGCGGTACTTCTTCTTAATTTCATCAGGTGTTGATTTCTTATCAACACCTAAGACTTTATAGAAGTCCTTCTCATAGAGATCTTTCGCTGCCATTTATTACGCTTCTGGTTCCGTCACTGATACTCGTGCTGGGCGCAAGATACGTTCTTTATATTTATATCCAGGTTGCAGAATCTTTGTTGCAGTTGCAACTGCAACATCAGCTGAGGTCTCATGCATCAAAGCCTCATGAATCTGGGGATCAAAGGCTTCACCGTCGGTTCCGTACTTCTCGAGTCCGAAACGATTAGTCAGTGATGCCAATTGATCGGCAACAGCTTTAAAGCCACCACTGAGTTCACCGTGTTGGCTTGCGCGATCGATATCGTCCAAAGTAGCTAGTAGCTCTGTTAATACAGAGCCGATAGCGAGTTCGTGGGCGACTGAGCGATCACGTTCGACTCGCTTGCGGTAATTAGCGTATTCGGCCTGAAGACGTTGCAGGTCTGCAGTAAGGGATGCAACCGGGTCAGTCTCCTGACCCGGCGCCTCCACTACAACATCTTCTTGGTTAAGAACGTCGTCGACTGAGATTTGATTCTCATTCTCTGTTGTCATTTATTTACACCCATTCCAAATGCTCGACATTTTTCTGTCTCGCTACTTTGTCTCCTCGGCATCAATGACCTCAGCATCTTCAACGCCTTCTTCACCTTCTGGTGCACCCTCAGCTTGTGCTGCGTTATTTGCATAGAGCGCACCGCCGAGAGCTTGTGAAAGTGTTGAGACCTTCTCTGTCGCTGATTTAATCATCTCGAAGTTTGCACCATCGAGAGTTGTCTTCAACTCTGCAAGTGCTGCATCGAGATCAGTCTTCTGTGTTGCGAGTTCACCTTCGAACTTGCCTTCATTATCTTTCAAGAACTTCTCTGTCTGATAAAGAAGTGAATCTCCAGTGTTTCGGATCTCTGCCTCTTCACGACGCTGCTTATCTTCATTTGCGTGTGCTTCAGCATCTTGCATCATGCGATCAATCTCATCTTTAGAGAGTGCAGAGCCACCTGTGATGGTCATACCTTGCTCTTTACCTGTTGCGAGATCCTTCGCTGATACATGAACAATTCCGTTGGCATCGATATCAAATGTGACCTCGATCTGTGGAACGCCGCGTGGAGCTGGTGCAATGCCAGTCAACTCAAACATTCCGAGCTTCTTGTTATATGCAGCCATCTCACGCTCACCTTGGTAAGCCTGAATCTGTACAGCTGGCTGGCTATCGTCGGCCGTTGTAAAGATCTCTGAACGCTTCGTTGGGATAGTTGTATTGCGCTCGATCAACTTTGTCATCACGCCACCCTTGGTTTCAATACCGAGTGACAATGGAGTGACATCGAGGAGGAGAACATCTTTAACCTCACCCTTAAGAACACCTGCTTGAAGTGAAGCTCCAACAGCTACAACCTCATCCGGGTTTACGCCCTTATTTGGCTCTTTTCCACCAGTGAGCTCACGGACCAAATCAACAACAGCTGGCATACGGGTAGATCCACCAACAAGCACAACTGATTCAATTGAGCTGATTGCGATTCCGGCATCTTTAAGAACTGCCTGGAAAGGCTTCTTGCATCGATCAAGTAAATCAGCGGTGAGTGCTTGGAATTGTGCACGTGTGATTGTCTCATCAAGGAAGAGTGGATTCTTCTCTGCATCAACCGTGATGTATGGAAGGTTAATGGTTGCAGATTGTGAAGATGAGAGTTCGATCTTCGCCTTCTCTGCCGCTTCGCGGATACGCTGCATCGCCATCTTATCTTTTGTGAGATCAATACCGTTTGCAGATCCGAAAGTTTTTACTAGATGATCAACGAGCGCTTGATCCCAATCATCGCCACCAAGGTGGTTATCTCCTGATGTCGCCTTAACTTCAACAACACCATCGCCGATTTCAAGGAGTGAAACGTCGAAGGTTCCGCCTCCGAGGTCGAAGACGAGAATAGTCTGCTCTTTATCTGCCTTATCTAAACCATAGGCAAGTGCTGCAGCTGTTGGCTCGTTGATAATACGTAAGACATTAAGGCCTGCGATTTCGCCGGCTTCTTTTGTTGCTTGACGTTCTGCATCAGAGAAGTATGCAGGGACTGTAATAACAGCATCTGTTACTGACTCACCGAGGTAAGCCTCTGCATCGCGCTTTAACTTCTGCAGTACGCGAGCTGAAATTTCTTGTGGTGTGTACTTCTTGCCATCAATTTCTTGTGTCCAAGATGTACCCATATGACGCTTTACGGATCGGATTGTGCGATCAACGTTTGTCACTGATTGACGCTTTGCAACTTCACCGACGAGAACTTCGCCATTCTTAGCGAATGCGACGATCGATGGTGTTGTGCGAGCGCCCTCTGCATTTGCAATAACTGTTGGCTCTCCACCTTCGAGAACTGATACGCAGCTATTTGTTGTTCCTAGGTCGATACCGACTGCTCTAGCCATTTGATGCTCCTTCTACTTTTTCGTTATCTCCCGAGCCGGGGGTGGGTCGGGGCTTGCCGATAACCTGAGTTGATACTACCGAAAGGGTTGAGTCGATGCGACTCAGGTTTCTTGACAGGTAGAACGGAGGTTTTAGAGAGAATATTCCCGGCAGGTTTTAGCCGTATGTGTCGCGGGGACCGCGCCCGTTTGAGACTGAGCGAATCCCTTTCTTCCAGCTTGGGGCGGTGGGTCCGATAAAGCGGATCGCCTCAACGAGAGCGCCGGGTGCGCTGGCGCGGATTGTGCTCAAAATATCGTTCTGGGCCAAAGTTAATTGGGTAGCCCAAGCAGTCGATGAACATTGAACTAGCAACTTTCCTTCAAGGAGTGAGATGGGTTCGGTATGCCCTGCCATATCTGCACCGACAATCTTCGGCCAGGTCGCAAATAAGTTTCCTTCAGCTAACCCGGAATCCCATTCGCGATCTTTCACAAGTTCATCGAGGATATTAGAGACAAGTGTTGGATCTCCTGGACCTTGGCCGCGCTCTGGCCGCGGACGAGATTTCTTCACAAAACCGGTTTTATAGGTGCGGAACAAATCGAGTGCGAGATCGCGCTTAGCCATTGGTAGCACTCACCTTTCCGGGGCTGACATAAAACTTGGCTGACAATAACTCTGGTGGCAGGTCACTTTCAACAGCTGTCGTAATAATTGTTTGTTCGGCCAATTGAGTAACTGCAGTTAATTGTTGACGGCGTTGGTTATCGAGCTCAGCAAAGATATCGTCGAGGATTAGGACTGGGTCTGCGCCCTCTGATTTAAGAAGTGTATAACTACCTATCCGCAATGCAATCGCCATCGACCAAGATTCACCATGGCTGGCATAACCTTTAGCTGGAAAATCACCGAGTTGAAGATGTAGGTCGTCGCGGTGTGGACCGATTAGCGATGCGCCGCGATCCATCTCTTGTTTTATCACCTCTAATGCGCGCTCTTGCAGAATGCGAACATTCTCAGCGACATCTGCGGTGAGGCCCTCGGTGGAAGATTTATATGAGATTGATGCGGTTTTTATTTCATTTAAGTTGCGGTAATGCTCGGCAACATATGGATTTAAATCATCTACTAATTTCACACGTTCGGCCGATAGTTCGGCCCCGTACTGAATGAGTTGTTCTGTCCATGGCTCTAACGCATTCTGCGGTGCGCGAGTTTTAAGTAAAGTATTTCTCTGTCGCACAACCCGGTCGTAATCACTAATCACACCTGCTAATCGTGGTGATTGGGTAATTAATAATTTATCTAAGAAGTTGCGGCGGTCGGTAGGTTCACCTCGCACGAGATCAAGATCTTCTGGAGAGAAATAAACAATTTGGAGAGCGCCCAATATTTCACGTTGTGATTTAACTGGGTTTCCATTGAGGCGCGCACGGTTTGCTTTACTTGCATTAATCTCTAAATCAACTTTGAGGGTGCGGCTATCTCGTTCGATCTCAGACCGGATTATTGCTTGGTCGGTATTAAGAGCAAGTAGTGGTTGATTAGTAGATACCCGGTGTGAAGATAGATAGGCAAGGTAGATCAGACTTTCGGCAATATTTGTTTTACCAGATCCGTTGTTACCGATAAAGGTTGTGGGACCAGCGGTAAATTCGAGGTCAAGCTCTTTATAAGAGCGGAAGTTGGTAAGTGCTAGCCGTTTTACCCGCATGGTAAATGCTTTCCTGGTGGATTCTTAAGATGCGTAGCGCATTGGCATCAAGAGGTACTTATAGGTATCTATTGATGGACCATTAGGTTCGTTACGTCCTGTCAGGATTGCAGGCTTATTGGAACCGGTAAATGAAATTTGTACAAATGGTGTCCCGACAGCCTGAAGTCCATCGGCTAAGAATGTTGGGTTAAATGCGATCGAGATTGGCTCGCCGTTAAGTAAGACATCAATAGTTTCGGTTGCTTGAGCCTCTTCACCTGTACCTGCTTCAAGTGAAACCCCACCATCTGCAAATTCAAGGCGTAGCGGGATGGTTTTATCGGCAACAAGCGCCACACGACGTACAGAATCTAAAAATGGTGCAACTTCTACAACAGCTGTTGTTGATGCATCACTAGGAAGTAGGTGGCGGTATGGAGGAAATGTTCCATCCAACATACGCGATGTCATTGTCTTACCGTCACCAGAAAAACCTGCAAGGCGATCACTAGATGTAGCGGGTGCAAATGAGAGCGAAACTTCTTTTGAACCGGTAAGTGATTTAGCTGCATCGGCTAATGTGCGTGCGCGCATTAGCGCTGATGTAGAAAGTCCTGGTGTTGCTGGGTTCCAGGTAAATTCGCGAACAGCTAAACGGTAGCGGTCTGTTGCTGCCAGGGTAACTTTATCTTCTTCGATTTCAACATGAACGCCGGTCAATGTTGGAAGTGAATCATCACGTCCTGCTGCGATAGCTACTTGTGCGACAGCGGTTGCGAAGGTGTCACTTGGAACAACACCTGTGCGCTCAGGAAGCTCAGGAAGGTTTGGGTACTCACTTAATGAGAGTGTGGGAAGTGTAAATTTTGCAGAGCCTGAAGTTACTAATACTCGTGAACCATCAAGTGTGATTGTGATCGGTTTATTAGGAAGTGATCGCGAGATTTCCGCGAGTAATTTTCCTGGTACGAGAACTTCACCCTTCTCGAAAATATCTGCTGAGAAGTGAGATTTAGAAGATGTCTCTAAATCTGAGGCGGAGAGGATTACCTGGTCGCCGGTTGCATCAATCTTGATTCCAAGAAGCTCGGTTTTGATAGGGCGGGTTGATAGAGAGCGCGAAACCCAGTTGACGCCATCAGTTAAAGCGTGTTGATCTACAGTGAATTTCATGGCGAGCCCCTCGTTATCATCGTGCGTCACATCAATTGGAAAGCTTTAATAATTCTGTTGGAAAGTTTGACACATCTCACCCGAATTACGGAATGGGCGGTAGTGGCAGATCGTTCGCTTGGGGAAGAGAGATATTTATATATAAAGATAGTAGTAATAGGTGAAGCTGTTATCTGTGGGAAAAGGGTAAAAGCGCTGGTCAGAAAGGAGAAGTTATCCTTTCTATCTGTGGATAAACCTGTAGAAAGTGTGGATAACCAGTGGATAGATCCCGCCATCTACCTACCACCCCCGCCTTTTCTTTGATAAAAGCAAGCTCACCACCCGAGATATACACGGAAAAAGGCCTTTATCCACAGTTATCCACACCTTTTCCACATCTGGGGGTAAAGGTGTCAAACCGGACATCCCTCAAGGAGCCATTAAAGATGAGAGGTTGAGGTTCTCACTTAACTATTAGATAAAGAGAACTTAATAAGAGCTCTGCTGCTTAATCTTTGTGGTGATCTCGTTGACGTGGTTATAAAGGGCACGGCGCTCTGCCATGAGTTCACGGATCTTGCGATCAGCATGCATCACCGTGGTGTGGTCGCGCCCACCAAAGGTTTGGCCGATCTTAGGTAGGGATAAATCGGTCAACTCACGGCAGAGATACATAGCTATCTGGCGAGCTTCAACTAGAGCGCGCGAGCGAGATGTTCCACAAAGGTCTTCTAAAGTTAACTTAAAGAAGGCCGCTGTCTGAGCCATGATTGTGGCAGCGGTGATCTCTGGATTCGATTCTGATGGCATCAAATCTTTCAAGACAATTTCTGCAAGGCCCATATCTACCGCTTGGCGATTAAGGCTAGCGAAGGCGGTAACGCGAATCAACGCACCTTCAAGCTCACGGATATTGGTAGAGATTTTACTTGCGATAAATTCAAGGACATCATCTGGCGCATTAAGGCGATCTTGTGCCGCCTTCTTACGCAAGATTGCAATACGTGTTTCAAGCTCTGGTGGTTGAACATCGATTGTAAAACCCCAAGCAAAGCGAGAGCGAAGACGATCTTCCAAAGTTGTTAACTGTTTTGGTGAACGATCAGATGAGATAACAATCTGCTTCTTCGCATTGTGTAGGGTGTTAAAGGTATGGAAGAACTCTTCTTGTGTACGTTCTTTATTCTCTAAGAATTGAATATCATCAATAAGTAGTACATCTAAGTCGCGATAGCGACGTTGAAATGATGTTGCTTTATCGTCACGAATCGAGTTAATGAAGTCATTTGTAAACTCTTCTGACGAGACATAACGCACTCGAATATTTGGAAAGAGTTCGCGCGAATAAGCACCAATCGCATGAAGTAAATGTGTCTTACCAAGACCTGAGTCCCCATAGATAAAGAGCGGGTTATATGCCTTTGCTGGCGCCTCTGCTACTGCGATCGCGGCAGCGCGTGCAAAGCGGTTAGATTCACCGGTAACGAAAGTTTCAAATGTATATCGTTCATTAAGTTGTGAACTTTGTGCATCACTAGAGGTATTAGATGAAACCAGAGCCGGCGCTTCGCGACCAGTACCTGGGCGTGGAACCTCGACTGTGACTGTCGCTTCTGGAAGATCAGCAAGCTCGATACTTTCATCAACCATCACTGCGATATTTGCGGGGCCACCGAGTTCGCGGGAGAGGACCTCATTAACAACTGGACGAAGTCGTGACTCAAGGACATCTTTAGCGAAGGCATTTGGGGCAGCCACTAAAAGGCTGGTAGGTCCATCTTCATTGGGAAGGAGGCCAAGCGGCTTAGTCATCGCGAGAAAGGCTCGGTGTTGTGGTTCGCCAGTCGATACATGATCGACTACGCGCTCCCATAACTGGGTCAATTCGAGCGCTGATAACGCCATCTGACCCCTCCCCAATTGGATATCAGATATCCACAAAGTTATCCACAGGGTGTGGTCTAAAGTTCGGCTTTACCCTTACTTTTCGACCCAATTAGACGGATACCTGTGGAGAACCCGCAAAGTAGACCCTTTTTCACTATTTAGCAAGTAGTTATCCACACCTCTCCACCCTCTGAGGGTGATAAACCGAGTTTGACCGCACGCTATCCACACCCTTACCGTTACCTCCTTGCTTCCCCCGTATTTCTGACCTGATCGACCGAAGGTAAGGGCTCGCCCCCAACTTCTCTATATTTTGGAGTTCTAATGACAAAGCGCACTTACCAGCCAAATACACGCCGCCGCGCCAAGAAGCATGGCTTCCGTGCACGTATGGCTACACGTGCAGGACGCGCAGTTCTTTCAGCACGTCGCGCAAAGGGTCGCTCACGCCTCTCAGCGTAAGAAGCTCGTGCTTCCATCTTCTGCACGTTTGACCACCCCGCAAGACTTCGCTCGCACCACTAAGAGCGGTCTCCGGGTTACCACAGAGAACTTTGTTGGATACCTCTACATCAGCCCTGCCAGCACAAATTCTGCTCGCGCCGGTTTAATTATTGGAAAGAGCGTCGGCGGATCAGTTCGCCGCCACCGCATCTCGCGCCAAATCCGCCACGCGCTAGCGCTCGAACTTACCAATTTTCCAACAGGCTCACTTATTGTGATTCGCGGCTTGAAGCAGAGTGAGAGCGTCGATGTGCAGAGCGAGATTAAAGAGATCTCAACACGCCTTATCTCAAAATTTAACTCGCGTTCAGCATCTTCACAGAGCGCAGGCGCATAGATGAAACGCTTCGCAGCTATTTTAATTAAAGGTTATCAAACCTTCTCATCAACGCGTGAGGCAAAGTGTAAGTACTACCCATCCTGTTCAAATTATGCAGCAACAGCTATTCAACGCTACGGCATAAAAGGTGTAGCGATGGCTTCATGGCGATTACTTCGATGCAACCCATGGTCAGATGGGGGCGTTGATTATGTTGATTATGAGCTCGATAGCGCAGATGCGCTCGCAAGTATGCGCGCAGCAATAGTTTCAAACTCTTCCACCCAAGGAAGACTGAAAGAAGGGGTCCGCTAATGGGCTTTATCTTAAATCCGCTCTATAACATCGTCTCTGGTGTGATGGTTGCATTCCACAAAGTCTTCGAACCAATCTTTGGTGCTGACTCTGGTGTGACATGGTCACTATCAATCATGGGACTCGTGGTTCTTATCCGAGTCATCTTGATTCCACTCTTTGTAAAGCAGATCAAAAGTCAACGTGCGCTTACAGCGCTACAGCCACAGATGAAGGCGATTCAGAATAAGTATAAAGATGATCGCCAGAAGCAATCAGAAGAGATGATGAAGCTCTACAAAGAGCATAAGACAAATCCACTTGCATCATGTTTTCCAATCTTGGCACAAGCCCCAATCTTCTTCGCACTCTTTACTGTTCTTAATGGAATCGCTGCAAAAGATGATGCCGGAAATCCTGCACCAATCGCACGTGGATTCCTTAAAGGTGAATATCTAGAATCTGCAGCGCAAGCAAAGTTCTTCGGTGCAAAGATTTCAGAGAGCTTCCTCGGAACAGATCTTCTCTCGGTAAAAATTGTTACCGTTATTTTGATTCTCTTTATGTCAGCAACAACATTTACAACACAGAAGCAGTTGATGACAAAGGGCATGCCAAAGATGGATGCAAGCAACAATATGATGTTGCAGCAACAGAAGATCATGTTGTACTTATTCCCATTGATCTTCGCTATCTCTGGCGTTAACTTCCCAGTCGGAGTTCTTATCTACTGGTCGACTACAAACCTTTGGACATGGGGCCAGCAGTTCTATGTCATTAAGCGCAATCCAACCCCAGGCTCACCTGCCTATGAGGAGCTCGCACGTAAGCGCGCCCACAAAGCTAAGCACGATGGCAAGGAGATGGCAGGAGAAGAGACCCCCGAGGTTGAAGCCCCTAAGGTCGAAGGACAGCGCCAGCAGCCTAAAAAGGCGAAGAAGAAGAAGAAATAATTCGGACATTTAATACCAATAACGCATATATAGATATAATTCACCCTACAAATGGAGATAGAGATGGCAGAGTCAACTGAAGTCGTAACAGATACCGTCACAGAAGAGTCGGTAGAGCCAGCGAAGAAGGCGCCGAAGTCGGTAGCTAAGCTCGAAGAGGAGGGCGATATCGCCGCAGATTACCTCGAAGGGCTACTTGATATCGCTGATCTCGATGGAGATATCGATATCGATGTTGAGAATGGCCGCGCCTCATTGGCAATCGTCGGAGGCAAGCTCAGCCACCTCGTAGGTAACGATGGCGAAGTCCTCGATGCCCTTCAAGAGCTAACCCGTCTTGCAGTTCAGACATCATCTGGCGACCGCAGCCGCCTCATGCTCGATATTGAGAACTTCCGCGCCAACCGCCGCAAGGAACTCACCGCTCTTGCAAAGAAGCTCGGCGAAGAGGCTAAATCAACAGGTAAAGAGCTCAAGCTCGATCCAATGAATGCCTTTGAGCGCAAGATCATCCACGACACAATCCAGGATATGGGCCTTACCTCAGAGTCTGAAGGCGAAGATCCACGCCGCTTCGTCGTTATCTTCCCCTCCTAATTAAGCCTGTTTCACGTGGAACCAACGCTCGATGAGCTGATAGCTCGCCATTTTCCTGAGAAGGAGGGGGCTATCCGCGCCTATGCCGATTTCCTTAGAGGCCCAGGTATTGAGCGTGGCCTTATTGGACCCCGTGAGGGCGATCGGATCTGGGAGCGCCATATCCTTAACTCCCTCTTTGTCTGCCAATTACTACCCCAAGGTGCCTCCCTCTTCGATATTGGCTCTGGGGCAGGCCTGCCTGGAATAGTGATCGCGCTCGCCCGCCCAGATCTCAAGGTAACCCTCATTGAGCCGCTTGAACGGCGAGTGGAGTTCCTTAAGGAGGCGACGGAAGGCACTGAGATTCAGGTAATCCGAGGACGAGCTCAAGATGTAAAGAAGAGCGCGGATTACGTCACCGCTCGTGCGGTAGCAGCCCTTGATAAGTTGAAGAAGATGAGCTGGCATATGCTCAAGATGAATGGATCCCTCCTTGCAATGAAGGGGGAGTCGGCAGCGCGTGAGATGGAGGCTGTTCCAGCCGCAATTTTGCATGAGATAACCCTTGAAGGTATCGGCCTAGGGCGGGTAGTTGAGCTGAAGAAGCTCCCTAAAGTCCAACCCCAGTAAATACCCAGTTTTTAACCCCCTTCTTTGGTGGTTAGATAGGGCTGTGGATGATTCACGTGAAACAAACGGAAAAGTGATAGGTGTCCGTCGCCTAAAAGAGGCGATGGATAAGCCTGGCTCCACCCGTATCTTCACAGTGGCCAACCAGAAGGGTGGGGTCGGCAAGACGACCTCAACTGTCAATATTGCAGCTGCCCTGGCTATGGGAGGCCTTCGAGTCCTCGTCATCGACCTAGACCCACAGGGAAATGCCTCAACCGCCCTAGGTGTCGAACACCGCGAGAGCGCAGGTATCTACGAGGTCTTGATGGGCACCACACCCATCACAACAGTGATTCAGAAGGTGGCAGGTTTTCCTGAACTCGACTGCATTCCATCTAATACATCTCTTGCAAATGCAGAGATCAATTTAGTCTCAATGGTTGCACGCGAGCTTCAACTAAAAGAAGCGATTGATGAGATCAGTGTTAATTACGATTACATCTTCATTGATTGCCCGCCATCGCTTGGCCTCTTAACAATCAATGCATTTGCAGCATCACGCGAATTAATGATTCCAATCCAAACCGAGTACTACGCACTCGAAGGTTTGTCACAACTTCTTGAGACATACACACTTGTTAAGAAACGACTTAATCCAGCACTTAATCTCTCCACAATTATTTTAACAATGTTTGATTCACGCACACGACTATCAAATGATGTAGCTGCAAATGTACGCACACACTTTCCTAATGAGCTGATTGATATTCCAATTCCACGTGCTGTGCGCGTATCTGAGGCACCTTCCTACAATCAGACGGTAATGACATACGATCCACTTTCACCAGGTGCAATTGCATATATGCAGGTTGCCCGTGAGATTGCAGTGCGCGGCAAGGTAAAAAAGCCAGATTTAAATTCTGAATTTAACTCTAACGTTGTCTCCATTAATTACTTAGGAGAAAACTCAAAGGGAAGTGCATGATGGCGACAAAGCGTGGCGGTCTCGGAATCAATTTAGATTCACTTATTCCAACATCTCTTACCGTCGATAATGTTGTTGTCGCAACACAGAATGAGATTCCACTAGAACAGATCTCACCCAACCCGCGCCAACCGCGCACCATCTTTGATGAAGATGCACTCAACGAGTTAATCTCATCAATTAAATTATTTGGAATTTTACAACCGCCAGTTGTTCGTAAAGTTGGTGAAGATAAATATGAATTGATTATGGGTGAACGTCGATTCCGCGCAGCTAAAGCTGCAGGTCTTAAGACGATTCCAGTAATCATTCGCCAGACTCCAGATAACGAACTCCTTCGTGAAGCGCTGATCGAGAATATTCACCGCAGCCAACTCAACCCACTTGAAGAAGGCGCTGCATATCTACAACTACTCACCGACTTTGGTTGTACTCATGATGAGTTGGCGCTTAAATTAGGTCGATCACGCCCACAGATTTCAAACACCATCCGACTCCTTAATTTGCCTGAATCTGTGCAGAGAAAAGTGGCTGCAGGAATCTTGTCAGCTGGCCATGCACGCGCACTTCTTGGCCTTACCGATGCATCTGATATCGAGAAGTTAGCTGCACGAATTGTGAGCGAAGGCTTAAGTGTTCGCGCAACGGAAGAGATTATTGCTACCCATAAGCCCTCAATTGCAAAGGCGAAGAAGGCGGGCACCAAAGGAGTATCAGGCGCAGGACTTGCAGCAACTGAGCTCTTGAGTGATTACCTTGATACCCGGGTAAGTGTTGATATGGGCAAAGGTAAAGGCAAGATTGTGATTGAGTTTGCTGGAACCGAAGACCTTCAGCGAATCGTAGATCTCATAGAAGGCAACAAGAGCTAATTAGTTAAGAGCTGTTCCTCTACGCGCCATCTCCTGCTTAATGACTCCACCAAGTGCCTTCACGCCTTCACGGATACGTTCTGGCGTTGGGTGGCAGTAGGAAAGTCGCATCGACCATGATCCAAGGCCATCTGCATAGAATGCATTACCTGGAACAAATGCAACCTTGGCAACAATCGCCTTCGGCATTAAAGCTTTAGTATCAATCTCTGCTGGCAAGTTAACCCAGACATAGAATCCGCCACCTGGCTTTGTCCATGTTGCCTCTTGTGGGAAATACTCGGTAAGAGATTCAAGCATCGCATCGCGACGCACTTTGTAGAGTTCACAGAAGCTTGCAATCTGATCACGCCAAGGCTGATCTGCAAGATAACTTGAGATAGTCAGCTGGGTGAAGTTTGAAGGACAGAGAATTGAAGATTCAGATGCAATCACTAATTTATCTTTTAGTGATTGTGGAACTAGTGCCCAGCCAACACGAAGACCTGATGCAATTGTCTTCGAAAATGAACCCAAATAAATAACGTTCTCAGAATCTTCGGCACGCATCGCATTTGGCGATGGCTTATCGAATCCCAGTAGGCCATATGGGTTATCTTCAACAACAAAGATTCCAGCTTCGCGACAAATACTAAGAATCTCAGTACGACGATCTGCTGGCAGACATACACCAGTTGGATTTTGGTAATTAGGGATGAGGTAGAGGAATTTAATCTTTCGTCCTGCTGCGCGAACGCTGGTGATCGCATTACGTAAAGATTCGGGGACCATGCCATCGTGATCCATCTCAACATGGACAACTGCTGCCTCATATTGGCGGAATGTTCCGAGCGCACCCACATATGAAGGCGCTTCCACAAGAACAACATCGCCTGGATCGATAAAGATTCGAGAGATAAGGTCTAAAGCTTGCTGGGAACCCGTTGTAACAACGACATCATCAGGATTTGCGCGGATGCCTTCTAGCGCCATCACATCACAGATCTGCTCGCGTAGCTTTGGGTGGCCTTGTCCGCTTCCATACTGCAGCGCCTCAGCACCATTGGTAAGAATCAAATCATTGACGACGCCAGCCATCATCTCCATTGGTAGCGCAGAGAGATTAGGCATACCGCCTGCAAGTGAAACAATCTCAGGGCGGGAAGCTACAGCGAAGAGGGCGCGGATTTCAGAGGGCAACATTCCAGCGGCTCGAGCAGCGAATCGTGTCTCTAGATTCTGCGGAGCACCGGTCTGATAGCGAATATTTACCTCTGACATGGGAAGAATCTTCCCATATATGTCAGATAACTCGGTACTTAATTAGCTCTAATACCTGCGCTACGAAGGTCTGATATTCGCAAGGTTCCGGTCTTGGCATCATCTTCAGCTGAGAGATAGAGGCGTTGAATAGCGATAATAAAACTTTCCGCCAAGGTATCGCGGAATTCTGCACGAGCCAGACGAGCAGCATCTCCGGCATTGGTGAGATAACCGAGATCTACCCGGATTGCTGGTGGTTGAGTAAGGCGCAAGGCATCCCAAGTCTTTGCATGGGTGCGGCAGTTCAATAAATCAGTACGAGCAGAGATCTCACGCTGTACTAAAGAGGCAAAACGCTCGCCGACAATAGAGTGAATTCCATGAGCATCACTGCCATAGAAGAAAGTTGCAACGCCCTCTGCCGCGCTATTTTCATGGCGATCTGTATGTAGTGAGATTAATAAATCTGCGGTGTTCTTATTTGTAAATGCGATGCGCTCTTCTTCGCTTGGGTTATTTGTTGCGCCACGAGTAAGAAATACAGTTGCACCGAGTGCAAGTAAGCGCCCTTCAATGCGATGGGCAATATCAAGAGTTATCTCTTCTTCACCAGCGCTAGATCCTGGATCTAAGACAATTACCTTATTAGCAAGTGCGGGACCACGATTCTTCTGCTCTGCACTTTCACGAAGCAGAGCAGGTGCGCCACCAGAGATTGTCTTTGTGAGGCGCAGAAAAGAAATGATTGTGGCCGGGCCACACTTACCATCAACTTTTGCACCAGCCGATTTTTGAAACTCTTTTACAGCGCTCTCGGTTGCAGGACCGTAAATTCCATCGACGCGACCACAATTAAAACCCATCTCAGTAAGGCGTGCTTGAAGTGTCGCCACATCATCGCCACGCATCATTGGGGATGGTTGTAGATAGAGCGAGCGATCACCGAGCTTCCAACGCGCCTCTTCTAAAGCGCGTCGGGTCGCATCATTTAACTCACCGGTGACATGGAGTCCACGCTCTTGTTGGAAAGAGCGAATCTCATCTGGAGATAACTCCTTCATGGGAGGTTTAGATAAAGCCTTCGAGTTCCTTCAAGAGTGCTGGCTTTGGCTTTGCACCGATGATGGTCTTTACAACTTCACCATTGACATAAACATTGAGCATTGGAATCGAAGTAACACCGTACTTGATTGCAATTGCTGACTCTTCATCAGTGTTGAGCTTTGCAATTGTGAGCTTATCTCCATGCTCTGCGGCGATATCGTCCAAGATTGGAGCGATCGCGCGGCATGGACCACACCATTCTGCCCAGAAATCAACAAGAACAGGCTTGCTGCTCTGCAATACAAGCTGATCGAAATCTGCTGCTGTGACCTTGATTGGTGCGCTCATTACATACTCCTATTTATCGTCGTTATTACTGTAATTATATGAAAATATATTTGGTAAAAATATTTAAGGTAAGCGTACTAGTGAGAGAGGAATTTCTCTGCGTCTAACGCGGCCTGACAGCCAGAACCAGCTGCTGTAATCGCCTGACGATAGGTGTGATCGACGAGATCACCACATGCGAAGACACCGGTGAGGTTGGTCCGGGTAGAACGTCCCTCCACCTTTACGTAACCCTCGCCATCTAGCGCCACCTGTGATGTCACAAGTTCAGAGCGTGGAATATGTCCGATAGCAACAAAGAGACCAGTAAATGCACCAGTTGATTCTTCACCTGTCTTTGTATTGCGAAGCTTGAGTCCTTCTACTTTCTCGGCTCCAAGAACATCGATAACTTCGGTATCCCACATCATCTCCAGCTTGGGATTATTGAAGGCGCGCTCTTGCATAATCTTTGAAGCACGTAATGAATCACGGCGATGGATAAGAACAACCTTCGATGCAAACTTGGTAAGGAATGTTGCCTCCTCAACCGCTGAGTCTCCACCGCCCACGACTGCAATCACCTGGTCACGGAAGAAGAAACCATCGCAGGTTGCACACCATGAGACGCCTCGGCCAGAGAGCCGCTTCTCATTCTCAAGACCGATTTCACGATAGGCAGAACCCATCGCCAAGATCACTGACTTCGCTTTTACGATATTTCCAGAACCATCTTTAATAGTTTTAATATCACCATCGAGATCCATCTCGACCACATCATCTGTAATGAGTTCTGCACCGAAGCGCTTCGCCTGCTTACGCATGTTATCCATGAGATCTGGTCCCATGATTCCATCAATAAAGCCGGGGAAGTTTTCGACCTCGGTGGTATTCATCAGCGCACCACCGGCTGTGACAGAACCTTCATAGATCACTGGATTAAGTTGTGCGCGGGCTGCGTAGATTGCAGCGGTATATCCGGCAGGGCCAGAACCAACAATGACGAGATCGCGTACTTCAGTGCTCATAAGCGCACCTTACCGCGCCTTTATCGCTTGAGCTTAGCGAGAGCAGATGTGGCGAAGGTGCGAAGACCTGCGATTTCAGCCACTTTGAATCGGTGTGCGAAGAAGAGATAGCCAAGGCCAGAGAGAGTTAAAGTGAAGATTAAGCGAAGGGCTCGAGTTATCAGCGAAACCTCATCATTGACCCAATCAAGGTAGGTCGAGAGAGCAAAGAGTGGGGCCATTGCGAGAAATGAAGCGAGAAAGAGTGTCAGGTGCTGGCGCGCAAAGTCTTTGATCGAGAGAGTTCCGACATGCTTCTTAATCAACTTCAAGGTGATTGAAAGGCCCACGATATAGCTAATTGAGAAGGCAATACCTAATCCAACAGTGACTACATCGCTCTCTAGCTTCCAGAGGAAGAGGTAAGAGAAAAGTACTGAAATCACATTGATAATAAAGATTGAGATTACCTGGGTCTTAGTATCTTCAAAGGCGTTAAAGCCTCTGACCAAAATCAAATTGATACTAAATGGAACCAGCCCTAAACCAAGTGCCGCCAGGACATATCCGATATATCTCGAATCATCGAGCGAGATTCCCATATAGAGAACCTCAGTCATCATTGGACCGAAGAAAATTAATGCAATTGCGCTCGGTACCGTCACAACACCGACCATTTTGATAGCACGTATTAATTGAAGGCGAACATCTTCCACCATCTTCTCGATTGCAAGTCGTGAGAGATGTGGCAATAACGCAGTCACAATAGAGATTGTCACAATCGAGTAAGGCAATAACATGATGTAGTAAGCACTGGTATATGGAGTAAATCCAACACCAGTTGAAATTCCTGCTTTAGCGCTTCGAACGGCGGCAGCTGTTGCAACATTGACGGTAACGAGATAACCCAATTGAGAGATCAGTACATAGATAAGAGTCCAGCCAGCGAGTGAGAATGATTTACCGAGTCCTCGCACACCAAAGACTGGCCGTAATTTGATACCTGATCTCTTTACAACCGGGATCAATATAAGCGCCTGGATAACTACTCCCGCAGTAGTGCCCCACCCGAGTAATTGAATCTGGAAATCAGAGATAGTGCCGACTGCGATATTTCGCTGGAAGGCGAGAAAGCCTGAGAAGACAGCGATAACTACCAAGTTATTGGCGATTGGTGCCCACATCAGTGGTGCAAAAGAACCACGAGCGTTGGCAACTTGGCCGAGCATCGTGAAGAGCCCTAAGAAAAATATCTGTGGCAGGCAGTAACGAGTAAATGCAATTGCGATTGCTCGCTCTTCTTCAAAACCTAAATCTGAGAACTCAGGGGCATAGAGGCGAACTAAATATGGAGCGAAGATGACACCAACGATGACAAGAGCGAGCAAGATTCCAGAAATAGTTGTGACTAAACGTGAGGCAAATCCATGGCCACCATCTTCATCGCTAAATGAACGAACTAATTGTGGAACAAAGATTGCGGTAAGCGCACCACCCACTAGTAAGTTGTAGAGAATATTAGGCATCGTATTTGCGACATTGTAAGTATCAGCAAGGAGCGCGGTTCCAAGTACTGCAACAGCAAGAATGGCGCGAAAGAATCCGGTAATGCGAGAGAGGATTGTTCCGATCGCCATAATAGAGGAGGCGCGGAAGAGTTCATTATTCTTCATTGCGGCTCCTTCGGAATCGGCGGACCGATTGTGCAACTGCGCCAATAAAGAGAAGTATTCCAGCACCGGTTGTAAACCAAGCAATACGAGAATCAATCACAGTCAGGGTCAGATTTAACTTAGAGACTTCCCCAACTCGTGTTCCCTGAGGAGTCATAAATTGTGCGAGGACAAGGCTAGAACCAGATGCAATCACTTCAAAAGGAACAGCTATCTGAATCTGTGACTTTGGAGGCAAGGTGATGTTATTAATATTTTCAACCTGGATACGTGAATTCATGGGGATCAGCGATAGATTGACAACTGTCGACGTCTCAAACTTATTGACCAGAGTCAGCGGAACCTCGGTCGTTGCAGAGGTTAATTGATATCTACCAGAGACAACCTTTAATTTTCCTGAAACTTTCTGTACTGCATCACGTGCCGAATATGAGAAGTAAGCGCGCTCTTCAACACTTAATAGTGGGTTTAAAACAATTCCGAGACGCTCGCGAAGATTCTTAATTTCAGGAACATCAATGACTTTACCTAAGCCAAGTAATAGAGCTCGCTCATTGCGGTAAAACTCTTGAAATTGGCTATCTAGGCGTGATTTACCGTTGCCCCAACCATTCTGCGAAATTACTGGACGTGCGAAGAATTGCTCTAACTTCTTTGCACCCAAAGAAGAGTAATAATTAATCTCACTCGATGCCAATCTGCGAGCCAGTGTTGCATCTGGGTTGCCATATGGAAGAGCAACAATCGGATTACCTACCGTTGCAATTCGTAATTGCTGCAACCAAATTTCTGCGATGCTCTTACCAACTGGATCTTCTTTACCCTCAAAGGTGTAGCCATCTGCCATATCTAGGATCTCGTCGATGAGATGTGCATCAATTACCCAGGTAGTAGAACTATTTGCCTGAAATACAACTTTACCCAACCGACCATCTGGCGTCAGAGTTGTTGCCAACTCATTATCGCGAAATGTGCCATCAAAGTTGCGGTGAGGGATATCAACAATCCGAATGACAGGTGTTGCTGCTTCAGTGGCAGGAAGTGAAACAAATGCCGCAAGCGCTGCAAGAAGTGCAAGGAGAATTTTCTTCATCGCGCCTCAAGTACTGCCGTGGCATTAGTGCGAGCAATTAATTTCTTCTCATCAGGGTATGCCAGCTTCTCAACGATTTCTTCCAGTGGAAACCAAGCGACCTCATCAACTTCGCTCTCTTGCGCTGCAAGCAGACCGCCACTTTCACGGAAGAGATAGTGATGAACAGTTTTGTGAATTCTTTTTCCACCAGCCATAAACCAGAAATCAATTACCCCGAGAGATTTCTCGATCTCAGATTGAATTCCAGTCTCCTCGGCAACCTCACGGAGCGCAGCTTGCTCGGGTGTCTCTCCCTCTTCGATATGGCCCTTAGGTAGCGACCAGAGAATCTTCTTTCCAGTTGAATCTTTCTGATCTCGACGGCCAATTAAGAGTCCAAGCTTGCCGGTGGTATCAACGACGAGACCACCTGCGCTGACTTCATCAACGCGCTTTGCATAAGTGCGCGTCGGAGCGCTTCTCTTTGCAGGGGTCTTCTTCTCTTGCTGCCCACCCTCTTGGGTAGGTGAATTCTGTGGGGAGCGATGCGCCGGACGCTTACGTCGACGCTTCTTCTTACTACCTTCGCTGCCCGCACTAGGTGCCGGGGTCATGGAGTAAGAGTACCTATTAGGCTTATCTATTGTGAGTGGCGCAAAGAGCGATTTAGGGCGAGAACTGGCTTTGGCGACCCTCGTTGAGCGCGCGCCGCTGGCTAGCTCACTCGCCGCTGCCTTTAAAGAGCAGGGATATCGATTAGCCCTCGTAGGTGGCCCAGTTCGCGATGCAATTCTCGGACGACTCGGAAATGATCTCGATTTCACGACTGATGCACATCCTCTTGAGACGAAGAAGATTTTAAAGAAGTGGGCAGAAAATGTTTGGGATACCGGAATTGAATTTGGCACTATCGCAGCTAAACGTGGCGATACAACGGTAGAGGTAACAACATATCGCACCGAAAAATATGAAGAAGATTCTCGTAATCCTGATGTCGAATACGGTGATGACATTGAAGGCGATTTATCGCGCCGCGATTTCACCGTCAACTCAATGGCGCTAGAACTGACAACTACAACACCAGAGTTTATTGATCCATTTAACGGTATTGAAGATCTAGCTCAGAAAGTTCTTCGCACACCCGCCAGTGCAACGCAATCATTTTCTGATGACCCACTTCGAATGATGCGCGCTGCCCGCTTTGCTAGCCAACTTGATTTCACACTTGATAAAGAAGTGTTAGATGCGATGCACAATATGGCAAGTCGCATCTCAATTATCTCAGCCGAACGTATTCGTGATGAATTCGTAAAAATGTTGATGTCTGCCAATCCTCGAATTGGAATCACAATTCTCGTTGATACTGGTCTTGCGGAATTTGTCATTCCTGAAATTCCTAAGTTGCGACTTGAGATTGATGAGCACCATCACCACAAGGATGTCTACGAACATTCAATTACAGTTCTCGAGCAGGCCATTACTCAGGAAGATCGTTTAGGCGGTCCCAACCTGGTTAACCGTCTCGCTGCCTTGTTGCATGACATTGGAAAGCCAAAGACACGTAACCTCATCGCAGGTGGCGGTGTCTCTTTTCACCATCACGAAGTTGTCGGCGCTCGTCTAGCGAAATCGCGATTGAAGGCGCTTCGCTTTGATAACGAGACTATCGATGCAGTTGAGACACTGACTGCGCTCCATCTTCGTTTCCACGGTTACGGCGATGGCGAATGGACTGATTCTGCTGTTCGTCGCTATGTCCGAGATGCTGGTGATCTCCTTACTCATCTCCATGTTCTTACCCGCGCTGATTGCACGACCCGTAATGTTAAGAAGGCAGAGCGCCTCTCACGCACATATGATGGCTTAGAAGATCGCATTGCAAAGTTGATGGAAGAAGAGGAGCTCTCCAAGATTCGCCCAGATCTCGATGGCGCACAGGTAATGAAGCTGCTCGATATCAAACCATCAGCAGATGTTGGAAAGGCCCTTGATTTCTTAATGGAGCTACGCCTAGAGCACGGCCCATTAGGTGAAGAACGCGCTACCGCAGAACTTATCGAGTGGTGGCGTTCACGTCGCCACCCTTAAGAAAGAACTTCTTTGGTCGTAGCAAGAGGATTGCAACCAATAGGTAGGTAAGTGCAACCAATAATGGCACCAGCCACGAATCCCCACTTTGGGGAAGCAATAACGCCGAGATAATCGAGAAGGTAACGATGGTTGCGTTAACGACAACATCGTAAACAGCGAAGACGCGACCGCGGAACTCATCGCTAATCTTTGATTGCACCAAGGCGTCATTTGTCACTTTGACGCTCTGCCCAAAGAGTCCAGTGGTAAATGCAGCTGCACATAATAAAATCTGATTTCTATCGATGACAAGAATCAACGTTCCGAAAGTTGCGGCAAACATAGAGAGTCGCATCCAGCGATGTCGACCGGTCCAGCGAACGCCAAGTGGAGCGATAAGTGCGCCGATAGTAAAACCAATTGCCGCGAAAGAGAGAGCGATACTTAAACCAGCAAGCCCAGCTTCACTATCTGCAGGATCATTAAATGTATTTCGCTCAAGCAGCATTGCAGTCAAGGTAAGAGCTGTGATTCCACCGCGATGGATAGCTGTTGCAATGATTCCGCGAGCAGCATCTTGGTGAATTGCAAGGAATTTAAATCCGTCTCGTACCTCGATAAATCCTTCGGTAAGTGATCCCTTACGAATCTGATGGGGTGCAGGACCAATCTCTGATTTCTTCATCATCGAAGCAAAGAGCGCAGCTAATAAGTAGCCAGTTGATGCGGCGAGGATGAGATAGCCATCGGCGTGATCGGCAGTTGTGATTGCATCGGTGAAACGTCTTATTAAAAGCCCCATTCCACCACCGAGAACAACCCAGACTGAACCACCAGTAACAGCGAGGGCGTTAGCTGCAATAAGAGATGAAGGTGGTGCAACAAGTGGGAGACCAGCCGAGAGTCCAGCGAGAATTAAACGGTTAACACCAAATGCGATGAGAACAAAGACTGTGAGTTCGATGCCCGTGCGACCCTGAAAGATAAGGAGCGCGATGTAAACCAGAGTTGCAGATCGGGTGAGATTTGAGAAGAGAACAGCTCGTTGTCGTGAGAAGCGGTCGAGCAAAGTACCAACCATTGGTCCGACGATGGAATATGGAAGTAAGACCACTGCAAATGCAATTGCGGCGCTGAGTGCAGAAGCCTGCCGTTCTGGCGAGAAGAGAATAAAAGAGGCGAGAGCGCTCTGGAAGATTCCATCAGTAAATTGACCGGTCCAGCGAGTGCGCAGAAGTGGACGCATACGTCGATCGACGATGAGCTGCCAGAAGGTCGCACCCTTTGCTTGCACATAAGAAGCGTAGTGGCGATAAAGCGAATATTCTTCTCGCCATGGCGCTGCAGGCAAGAACTCAACGAGGGTTCATCGACTATTCACTCGATAAGCGCGCAACTCTTCTGGCCCTCTTTCGCGGCGTAGTTGATGCATGTGATGCCGATCCATATCTCATGCGTGCGGCAAAGTTTCATGGTGAGAAAGCCGGGAGGAAGTGTCCGGTTTGTAAGAAAGACTCACTGGTAGAGCTCCGTTACACATTTGGTGATCAACTCGGACAGTTTTCTGGGCGGATTAAGAGCCCAGCTGAATTAATCGAGATGGAGAAAGAGTTTGGTGAATTCTCTGTCTATATCGTTGAGGTTTGTCGTGATTGCTCTTGGAATCACCTCTGTTCTACCTACTTATTAGGTGATGGAAGTACGCGCAAACCACCACGGCGTCAGCGCACCCTTGAGGATGATGATTTCAGCGGTAACCTTGGAAAGTGATTAAAACCAAGCTCATCCGCGCAGCTGTATTCCTTACTGGTTTTGGCTTTGTTGCGGGTTCAACCCTCTTCGCGCTCGCTTGGTTTACCGTCGATATTCCAGATCCCAATGCATACGTCAACAGCCAAGCGACTGTCATTCAATATTCAAATGGCCAAGAGATTGGTCGCATCGGTGCACAGAATCGCCAGATACTTCCACTGGCAAAGATTCCACTGCGCCTTCGTTATGCAGTGATGGCAGCTGAAGATCGCAGCTTCTACTCTAATCGCGCATTTAGCGTTAAAGGTTTATCGCAGGCAGTACTTTCAAATGTCATCACATTCGGCAATGGCCGTGGTGGATCAACAATCACCCAGCAATATGCCAAGACCGCATTCTTAACACCTGAGCGAAGTATTCAACGAAAAATTAAAGAGCTAGTAATCTCTCTCAAATTAGAGAATGCCTTGACTAAAGATCAGATTCTCGAGAACTACCTCAACACAATTTACTTTGGACGTGGTTCTTATGGTGTGCAGACCGCTGCGCAGCAGTACTTCAACCGAAATGCTAATCAGCTCTCAATCTCTCAATCTGCAGTGATTGCAAGTATCTTGAGATCACCTGGGCTCTACGATCCTTACTACGGCGATAAAGCACAGCGAGAGCGCAACTCTGCTCGTCTTACAGCACGTTTCCAATATGTCATTGATGGAATGTTAGAAGCCAAGTGGATTACCGCGGAAGAAGCGAAGGCGGCGAAGATGCCGACAATCTCACCACGCACAACAGGTGGATCGCTAAGCGGACCTAAGGGTTACATTATTGATTCAGTCCAGAAAGAGTTGAGCAAGCTTGGATTTACCCAAGAGCAGTTGATGGTCGGTGGTTATGTCATCAAGACAACGCTCGAACAACGCGCACAGCAATCTGCAGTAGATGCCGTTAATAAGTTGTATCCAAATAAAGCGCCGACAAATCTTCACATCGGTCTCGTTGCAATTCGTCCAGGTACTGTTGAAGTCATTGCGATGTATGGTGGAAAAGACTATGTAGTACGCCAACTCAACGATGCCACCCAATCAATTGCATTGGCAGGTTCTACCTTTAAGCCATTTGCACTTATTGCAGCGCTCGAACAAGGAATCCCACTGACATCGATGTGGAATGGCGATACACCTCAGACATTCGACGATCTCGGTAAGCCTTATCTCGTTGATAACTATGGCGGTGAAGGCTGGGGCCAGGTCGATCTCATGACCGCAACGCAGCACTCAATTAATACCGTTTATGTGCCACTCGGAATAAAGGCTGGCCTTGATCGTGTAGTCGATGTAGCTCGTCGTGCGGGTATTCCAGAGAATATTGCAATGATGCCAACACCATCAGTTTCATTGGGTGTTGCAAGTCCACACGTTATTGATGTTGCAAATTCATATGCAACATTTGCCGCCAATGGAGTTTACGCAAAGCCTTATATGGTGGCGCAGGTCATTGGTCCCAATAAGGGCGTTCTCTACGAAGGCAAGCCTTCAACGCAACAAGTATTTGATAAAGATGTAATTGCAGATCTGACATATGCGCTGAAATCAGTTGTTAATGGCGGAACAGGTGCAGCAGCACTCGGCCTTGGTCGTCCCGCTGCCGGTAAGACCGGAACATCACAATCAAATGCTTCTGCCTGGTTTAGTGCCTACACACCGCAACTCGCTGCATCTGTGGCGCTCTTTAGAGATAGCGCATCAGAGTCACTCAACGGTATTGGTGGCCTCACCTCTGTTACCGGTGGATCTTTCCCGGCGCGAATCTGGACCGCATTTATGAAGGGTGCGCTGAAGGATCAGCCAGTTCTTGATTTTCCAGCGCCAGCCAATGTCGGTGGGCTAGATCCGATTGTGATGACCAGCGGTGGCAAGCAATCAATGAAGAAGAAGTAATAGGAATTTTTACATGCGCGTAAGTACTCGCGTCATCATCCTGCTTGCAATCGTTGCCTCACTCTTCTCATTTGCAAAGTTCAACCAATGTGAAAAAACTGTTTGGGCTGGTCCAGATCAATATATTCACGCCTGTTATAGCGATTTACCTGCTCTCTTTAGCGAACGAGCTTTTGGTAAGGGTCAATGGGCATTTAGTGGTGGCGATCAAGCAGTTGAATATCCTGCTTTGCAAGGGGTAATCATGTGGGCAACTGCAAAAGTTTCTCCCGACGGACCGGTGAGTTATTTTAATTTCAGCGCAATATTAATCGCACTCCTCTTTATCGCATCAGCGGTATTGGTCTATCGAATGAAGCCCGATAACGCACTGGTCTATGCGCTCGCCCCAACTGGAATCCTTGCTCTCTTTATTAACTGGGACCTCTGGGCGATTGTGACAACACTGCTTGCAATATATTGGTTTGATCGTAAGCAAGAGTTGGCAAGTGCGCTAATCCTTGGCGTTTCAATTGCTACCAAATTCTTCCCAATTGTTTTATTGCTACCGATTCTCATTATCTTCTTCCGTCGCCAAGAGTTAAAGAAAGGCGCTCAATACCTTTCTATTTCAATTGGATCATTTATCGCTATCAATATTCCTTTTGCCCTTACAACCCCCGAAGGTTGGTGGCGCTTCTATGATCTCAACCTTCACCGCGAAGCTGATTGGGGATCAATTTGGTATGCGCTCAACGTCTTCGGAGTAAATCTCACAAATATTAATTACCTTTCGCTACTCACCTTATTGATGGGCGTCTTAGCGGTCTCAATCTTTTTATTGCAGACGAGAGAGACACTTACCCTGGCCGAAAGTTCAATCTTTATCTTCATTGTTCTCATGACAGTCAGCAAGGTCTACTCGCCGCAATATGTTCTCTGGCTCACTCCCCTTGTCATTCTGGCGCTCAAAGATAAGCGCGATCTCAGCTGGTTCTGGTTCTGGCAATCGGCCGAAGTTCTCTATCACTTTGCTATCTGGCAACATCTTGCACTTCTCACTGGCGCCCAGTTCGGTCTCTCTGTGAAGGTCTATTCCGGAATTACAATCTTCCGTATCGCAGCAGCGGTAGCCCTGGCGCTGGCCTTGGCCCGCAGGCACCGCTCGGGTGGGCTGCTCTCGCTGCGCTATTGGCCCGAACTACCCATATAAATAGGCGAATTTCCTCTTCTAGCCCGACCGAGTTACCCTTAACCCCCTGCTTCAGATGGGCCATCCGGCTCGGACGAACAGGTTTTTAACCCTCCTGTCACGGAAATACCGTGGCCGTCTTAGTCCAGAGGAGGTCGGGTTAACACATGCGTCACTATGAACTCATGATCATTCTTGATCCAGATCTAGAAGAACGTACAGTCACACCATCACTTGAGACATATCTCAAGATCATCAAGGATTCCGGTGGAGTCGTCAACAAGCTCGATGTTTGGGGCAAGCGTCGTCTCTCATTCGAAATCAACAAGAAGCCAGAAGGCATCTACGCAGTTGCAGATATGAACTGTGAGCCAGCGGCAATCAAGGAGCTCGATCGTCAGCTTAACTTGAACGAATCAATCCTTCGCACAAAGGTGATGCGCCCACTGTAACGACCAATTGCGCATGGCAAGCCATCGCAATAATCGGCAAAAATCCATCCACAATCTTCGGGATTGCTTCCAAAGTTTGTTGGTGGTGGCGAGTAACTTATAAGCACGGACTCAACCAGTAGAAAACCCCAGAGAAGAAAAGAAGGTATAAAAATGGCAGCAGGAGATACAACAATCACATTGGTCGGCAACCTCGTTGACGATCCAGAGCTTCGCTTTACCCCATCGGGTGCAGCGGTAGCTAAATTCCGCGTTGCTTCAACCCCTCGTTACTTAGATAAAACTACAAACGAGTGGAAAGATGGCGAGAGCCTCTTCCTTCAATGCAATATCTGGCGTCAAGCTGCTGAGAACGTTGCAGAGACATTGACCAAGGGAATGCGCGTCATTCTCACAGGTCGTCTCAAGCAGCGTTCATATGAGACAAAAGAAGGCGAGAAGCGCACAGTCTTTGAGGTAGAAGTTGATGAGGTAGGTCCATCACTTCGCAATGCAACAGCTAAGGTCACTCGGACCCAGCGCGCTGCAGGCGGAAATGGTGGAGGGGGCTTCTCAGCTCCAGCTGCTGACTTCAATGAAGATCCATGGGCTGCTGCATCAACGTCACCAGCCGGTGGTGGATGGGGTTCTCCATCTACAACCGACGAACCACCTTTTTAATTTGATAGTTCAATAATTTAAAAAGGTAATTATCCGTAACTAAGCCATTCCTACTCAGGTAGGGCCCGAAAAGGAGCACCATAATGGGAGCAAGAAATAACCGTAACCTCAAAGAGGTTAAGAACAAGGGCGCGAAAGCTGCTGCTCTTAATAAGAAGTTCAAGAAGAAGCCTTGCAGCTTCTGCCGCGATAAGGTCACATATATCGATTACAAAGATATTGCGACTCTTCGCAAGTACATCTCAGATCGCGGAAAGATCCGCGCTCGCCGCGTCACAGGCGCATGCACACAACACCAGCGCGCAGTAGCTACAGCTGTTAAGAACAGCCGTGAAGTAGCACTACTGCCTTACACATCTTCAGCGCGATAAGGAGAACTGACTACTATGAAGCTCATTCTTACTCGTGAAGTTGCAAAGCTCGGCACAGCCGGTGACGTTGTAACAGTAAAAGATGGATATGCACGTAACTTCCTCCTCCCACGTGGTGCAGCAATTGCATGGACACTTGGTGGAGAGAAGCAGATCGAAGGCATCCGCCGTGCACGTGCTGCACGCGAAATCCGCGATATCGATCACGCTAAGGAGATCAAGGCAGCTCTCGAAGCAGCTAAGGTCACCGTTGCAGTTAAGACAGGTACAGCGGGTCGCCTCTTCGGTTCAGTAACCGATAAGGACATCGCTGCAGCTATCAAGACAGTAACAAAGCTTGATATCGATCGTCATAACATCAAGACATCAGGTCACATCAAGAAGACAGGCAACTACTCTGTAAAGGTTTCACTCGGACACAACGTTGTCGCGACTGTAGCTATCTCAGTAACAGCTGCTTAATTCTTAAAAGTAAGGCCCGTCACCTCACAGTGGCGGGCCTTTCTCATTCTTCAAGATTCCTAAGAACTATCTCTCTCCACAGATGCCCACGCTTATTTCCCCTCTTATCCACCGATATCCAGAGTTATCCACACTTTATCCCCACCCTTTCACACAGGAATAGGCGAGTTACGCACACCTTTACACACAGGTCCAATCGCTTTTGTCAGAGGTCGGTGGGAAGTTACTCCCCGTGAGCATCGCAGAATTCCCATCCAATAGCGCCCAGCGCGGCCAACAGAACACCGTTGGCGTCGAATTCGAACGCACACCCCCACAAGATCTCCAGGCAGAGCAATCTGTTCTCGGCGGAATGTTGTTATCTAAAGATGCAATTGCAGATGTCGTTGAAGTTCTCCGTTCACGCGATTTCTATCGTCCTGCACACGAATTAATCTTTGAAGCAGTTCTCGATCTCTACGGTCGTGGCGAACCTGCAGATGCAATTACAGTTTCAGCAGAGCTAGCAAAGCGCGGTGAGATCGCACGCGCTGGTGGTGCGCCATATCTTCACACACTTATTTCATCTGTTCCGACTGCTGCCAATGCTAGTTACTACGCAAAGATTGTTCTTGATCATGCAATCATGCGTCGCCTCGTCGAAGCAGGAACAAAGGTTGTACAACTTGGTTACGATCAAAATGGTGAAGTTGATGATGCAGTCGATGCAGCACAAGCAGAGATCTATGCAGTCACCGAACGTCGTTCATCCGAAGATTATGTTCAGCTCAATACCTTGCTTCCACAAGCGCTCGATGAGATTGAGGCAATCTCTAAGGGTGGTGGAGTAGAAGGTGTGATGACTGGATTCCGTGACCTTGATAAGTTAACTCACGGACTTCACCCAGGCAACATGATTATCCTTGCAGCGCGCCCTGCAGTTGGTAAGTCAACACTTGGTCTTGATATCGCACGATATGCATCTATCCACGAAAATAAAGCTGCCGTCATCTTCTCGCTCGAAATGTCGAAATCTGAAATCACAATGCGTATGTTGTCTTCAGAGGCTCGCGTTGGATTGAACAACATTCGCTCTGGTCAGCTTAGCGATGACGAATGGGCAAAGCTTGCGCGTCGTATGGGTGAGATCTCAGATGCCCCACTCTTTATCGATGACTCACCAAATCTCTCCATGATGGAGATTCGCGCAAAGGCCCGTCGCCTTAAGCAGCGCCATGATTTAAAGCTCATTGTGATTGATTACCTGCAGCTGATGACATCCGGTAAGCGCGTTGAAAACCGTCAGCAGGAAGTATCTGACTTCTCGCGCCAGATTAAGTTGATGGCGAAAGAGCTTGATGTCCCTGTTATCGCTATCTCTCAGCTCAACCGTGGTCCAGAACAACGTACCGATAAGAAGCCGATGCTCTCTGACCTTCGTGAATCAGGCTCTATCGAGCAGGATGCTGACGTTGTTATCTTGTTACACCGTGAAGATATGTATGACTCCCAGAACCGCGCCGGCGAGGCAGATCTGATTGTTGCTAAGCACCGTAATGGTCCTACTCGCACAATTACAGTTTCAGCTCAACTCCACTTCGCGCGATTCTTCGATATGGCTGAGAGCCAACAACCGCGCAATTGGAACGAACCATCTGCGCCAGCAGCACCGGCGACAGCGCCTACCGGCTATGTACCTGACTCTCCCTATGGCGATCAACAACCATCCGAATCCGGCGATGGTGGTTGGAACGAATAGTTCTACCCGTTGAAAACTTTAGGGAAACTCTTTACAGATTAATTGGCTGCAGATTTAGATCTATCTGCAAGATATATGCCAATCAAGACAATTGCAGCGCCCACCAATTGAATTGCATCCCATGATTGCCCAAGCCAGATCCAGGCAAGAGCTCCAGCAAAGACAGGCTCTAACATTCCAAGGACACTGCTCTTTGATTCACTTAAGAGGCGAAGGCCGCTAATACCAAATAAGTAGGGAACGATTGTTCCCATTACGACAATCCATAGCAGCAGTGACCACCCTGGGAAGAGCTGTCCTGCCAAGTAGCCATGGATATCCATCTTCATAGAAAATATCTCGGTTGGAAAATTCCACACTGGCAGAACTAAGAGCCAGAATGCGCTCGCGACAGAGAGCCCGATAATTGTTGAACCGATGGGATGGCGATTTCCACCAAACTTCTTTCCAATCAGAAAGTAACCGGTGAGCGCGAAGGCGCTACCGAGGGCGCCCGCAAGACCAAGTAGATCAAATTTGAATCCATCCCAGATTCTTGTAAGTAAGACCAGGCCGACTAGTGAGAGCCCGATTGCAAGCCACATATCGCGGGCAACAAAACCTTTACGGACATATTTAATCCAGAGCGCAATCCAGATTGGCGCGGTGAACTCAATAACCAGGACTAAGCCAAGGGGTAAGCCGCGCTCGATACCCAAGAAATAACCAACATTTACGAGAGCAAAACCCACGATGCCATAGGCGATCGCAATCGGAATCTCATGCTTCTTAATTCTTAGAAAGTCGCGTCGAAAAAGCAGAGCGAAGATAAATAAAATTGCGAAGGCGGTAGTTACGCGAATCTGGGCTAAGCGAAATGCCGACATATGTTCGAGCACCACGGTCGAGAAGATTCCATTGACAGAGAAGGTCAATGCACAGAGGAAAAGATAAAGCTCGCCGCGGTGATTCTTTAGCACCGGGCGAGCCTATCTCAATGGTCTTAATTAATCAGTATTACTAGAAAGCACCCTCTGGAAGATCCATGATGGTGTTATCTGTTGCTTCCACAATCTTGCGATCTGCTGCGATGTGTGGAAGGACGTTATGCACAAAGAAGTGAGCAGCAGCAATCTTGCCGGTATAGAAATCCTTATCCTTACCAGTTGCTGTAGGAAGCTTCTCGGTTGCGATATCTGCTTGGCGAAGAAGTAACCAAGAGATAATGATGTCGCCAACTGCCATCAGTGCACGAGATGTATTGAGACCTACCTTGTAAATCTCTTTTGCATCTTCCTGTGATGCCATCGCATGGCCAACAAGGACACCGATGATTCCGTTGAGATCACCGAGCGCCTTCAGCAGTGCCTGCTTCTCAGCTGCATTGGCGCCACCAGATTCCGCAAATGCTGAAATCTCTTTACCGAGACCGCCAAGTGCCTTACCGCCATCCTTAACAACCTTGCGGAAGAAGAAGTCGAGACCCTGAATCGCAGTTGTACCTTCATATAAAGTATCGATCTTTGCATCGCGTACGTATTGTTCTAGTGGCCAATCTTGGGTAAATCCGGAACCACCAAATGTTTGTAAGCTCTCAGTTCCAAGAAGTGTCCATGCGCGCTCTGAACCAAAGCCCTTTACAACTGGAAGCAAGAGATCATTAAGAGCCTCTGCCTTTTTAAGGCGATCCTCATCTCCAGCAGCGCGAGCAAGTTCTACCTCATCCTGCATCGAGGCTGTGTAGAGAACAAGGGCTCTCATGCCTTCTGCATATGACTTTTGGACCATCAGAGAACGACGTACATCTGGGTGATGAATAATTGTTACACGAGGTGAAGCCTTATCGTTCATGACCTTCATATCGCCACCTTGAACACGTGACTTCGCATATGAGAGCGCCTGCAAATAACCAGCAGAGAGAGTTGAAATCGCCTTCGTACCAACCATCATTCGAGCGAATTCAATAACCTTAAACATCTGTGCAATACCCTCGTGAACATCACCGAGAAGGTATCCAACTGCAGGCTCCTTCTCGCCGAGGTTCATCTCGCAAGTAGCAGAGACATTGAGACCCATCTTGTGCTCAACGTTTGTCACGTAGACGCCGTTACGCTTTCCAAGTTCACCTGTCTCAAGATCAAACATAAATTTAGGAATCAAGAAGAGCGAGAGACCCTTTGTACCTGGTCCACCGCCTTCGCGGCGTGCAAGTGTGAAGTGCATGATGTTTTCGTAGATATCAGCATCACCTGAGGTGATGAAGCGCTTCGTACCGGTGATGTGCCATGTTCCATCTGCTTGCTGCACAGCCTTGCTACGTCCTGCACCAACATCTGAACCTGCATCAGGTTCTGTTAACTGCATCGTCGCGCCCCAATGACGATTGACCATGTGTCCAGCCATCTTCTTCTGATCATCTGTGCCCAGTGTGTAGGCAACTTGTGCGAAGGCATAACCAGATGCATAAATGTGAATTGCTGGGTTTGAACCGAGAACCATTTCAGCGATTGCCCAACGTAGCGATGGTGGAACTTTTGTACCACCGAGCTCAACTGGAGCATCGAGGCTCCACCATCCTTGATCAACAAAAGCTTTATAAGACTTCTTAAAACTTTCCGGAAGCTTCACATCGCCAGTTGCTTTATCGAAGATAGTTCCGATGCGATCGCCATCAACGAAAGATGCTGCGAGATCATTTTCGGTAATGCGCTTGATCTCCTCCAACATTCCCATTGCAGTGTCACGATCGAGGTCGGAGTAGTGCGTGCTACCTAAAACTTTGTCACGACCCAAGAGGTCGAAGAGGCAGAATTCGATATCGCGGAGGTTGGCTGTGTAATGGCTCATGGGGTAATAGTTCTACCCACCAGTAACTTATGCAAGTGGTGGCGAAGAGTATTTTTTCGGGGCGCAATAGATAAGGTACAGCCGTGCTACTCAGTGACCGCGATATCCGTGCCCAGATCAACGACAAGCGTGTGGGGGTCGAGCCTTTTGATGAGGCGATGATCCAGCCATCCTCAGTTGATGTCCGCCTCGATAAGTTCTTCCGCGTATTCGAAAACCACAAATATGAGGTCATCGACCCATCCCTCGAGCAGCCAGAGCTGACTCGCGAAATCGTCGCTGAAGATGGCGAAGCATTTATCCTGCACCCAGGTGAGTTCGTACTCGCCTCAACATATGAGGTCATCACACTCCCTGATGACATCGCAGGTCGCCTTGAAGGTAAATCTTCACTCGGCCGACTTGGACTTCTTACCCACTCAACTGCAGGATTTATTGATCCAGGATTCTCGGGCCACATCACGCTCGAACTTTCCAACGTTGCCAACCTGCCGGTGAAGTTATACCCAGGTATGAAGATTGGTCAGCTCTGTCTGATTAAGCTCTCTTCACCTGCCGAGCATCCATATGGTTCTGCGCAGTATCTCAACCGTTACCAGGGACAGCGTGGGCCAACCCCAAGCCGTTCCTTTATGAACTTCCACCAAAGTAAGATTAAGTAATAGTCCTGATTAGCAACGCGCTTCAGGATTGACCAATTCTGGGGGAATACAGCCCAGAGCAGAAGGGTTGTATCAACCATGGAAATCATTCTTATTCTCGGCGCTATCGCGCTTCTCGTTCTCTTCGTTGTCGCTCAATATAACCGCCTCGTGCGCCTTAACATCACAGTTGATGAGGCATTTGCACAGATTGAGGTTCAGCTCAAGCGCCGCGCGGATTTAATCCCAAACTTGGTTGAAACCGTTAAGGGATATGCCGCACACGAGCAATCAACTTTCGATGCAGTTGTCTCTGCACGAGCAAAGTCAACATCAGCTTCATCTCTGGGTGAAGTTGCAGCCGCAGATGGTGCGCTCACAAATGCGTTACGTGGATTGCTTGCAGTTGCTGAGGCTTATCCAGATCTCAAGGCATCAACTAACTTCCTCTCACTTCAAGAAGAGCTTTCAACAACTGAAAATAAGGTTTCATTTGCGCGCCAGTTCTATAACGACAATGTGCGCTCGCTCAATCAGGCTGTTGCAACTATCCCAACAAGTTTCTTCGCGGGTCTAGCAAAGGTAAGTGCACGTGCTTTCTACGAGGTCGAAAACCCAGCAGATCGCAACGTTCCTAACGTTAAGTTCTAATTCATGGCTGAGAGCACCAACTTTCGCGATCTGCAATCTGCAAATAAGGGCAAGACATACTTTCTCTTAGCATCGATGGGTCTGCTGACCTGGCTCGTTGCATATGCAGCACTCACTTATTTTGGCGCTGGAACAACCTCATTTATTGTTCCGCTCGCAGTAGGAATCGCGCTAGTAGGCGTCTGGGGCTCTTATTACGGCTCAGATAAATTGGTACTCACAATGACTGGCGCCAAAGTCATTACTCGTGAAGATGCGCCAGAGCTCTTTAATTTAATTGAAGAAGTTGTGATTGCATCAGGTCTGCCGATGCCACAGGTGGCAATTGTTGAAGATACAGCGCCTAATGCATTTGCTACAGGTCGAGATCCAGAACATGCTCTGATTGCATTTACAACACGAATCCTCGAGATTATGGATCGTGACGAACTTCAGGGCGTGATTGCCCACGAGATGAGCCACGTTGCTAACCGTGACACCTTGGTCTCGGCTGTAGCTGCAACCACAGCTGGCGCGATTGCAATCCTCTCTGACTTCCTTACTCGCATGATGTGGTTCGGCGGCGGGCGCGACCGCCGTGATGGAAACTCCAATCCAATTATGTTGGTGGTCTCGCTAGCAATCATGATCCTGGCACCGATTGCCGCTGTTCTCCTAAAATCAGCAATCTCACGTAAGCGTGAGTCACTTGCTGATGCGACTGCCGTTCAATTCACCCGTAATCCAGCTGGGCTTCGCAAGGCGCTCGAAGTTCTTGCAGCAGATTCAACTGTGGTTCACCAAAAGTCGAATGCAGTGGCACATATCTGGATTGAATCGCCACTTGATGGTCAGTCGGTCTCTAAGTTATTTAGTACTCACCCGCCGATTGAAGAGCGCATCGCAACTCTGCGAGCGATGGAATCTTTAGGGCCTTCTCAGTAAATATTGCGTGACCGGTCAATTACAGTCATTGGCAACGCGTAAAAGTATTGAACAGTCATTTCTATTTTTCTCATAGAAAATCTCGAATGCACTTTCTACTATCAATACATGAAAAAATCTCTTGTCATTGCTTTGACCCTCTTAGTGACAGCGCAGATGGTTCCTGCCCAAGCAGGTCAGTCAACGCTGAAAGTAAGCACTTACTTCACAGCCACCTTTGATAATAATTTAAAGTACAAGGGCAAGGATTGCTTAAAGGTTAAATTCAAATATAAAGGCTGGGACGGTCTTTCATACCCAGCTCAAGTTGAATCTATCGGACTCTACAAACTCAATGGCAACGATGCAGGTGGGTACCTCACAATTAAAATTGGAGATACATACGGTCTCGATCAAGGTGGAGACCCTTTACAGGGCTATAAAACAATGGAAATTTGCCAGACCACTTCAACTCAACTTGTAGATCCAGA
>Ga0209230_10000056_pt1 | contig 42561 bp, 37 predicted proteins | sample LakOntMetagenome_FD_187467 | JGI IMG/M metagenome (GOLD analysis project Ga0209230, IMG submission 187467) | Freshwater and sediment microbial communities from Lake Ontario - Sta 18 epilimnion Metagenome (SPAdes) (version 2) | ecosystem: Environmental > Aquatic > Freshwater > Lentic | place... | reverse complement strand
CCAAAGTGGCAGTAGTTGCACCAGAGCCGATTACAAGAACTTTCTTGCCTTTGTGGTCGAGATCCTTTGGCCATGTTTGTGGGTGCACAATGCGTCCCTTGTAGTTCTGCATGCCAGGCCATTCGGGGGTGTAACCCTCGGAGTGCTTGTAATAGCCCTGGCACATCCACAAGAAATTGGCAGTCATCTGGAATGAGTCACCTTTAGCAAGATTTGTAACGGTGACCGTCCAACGTTGTTCAAGACTGCTCCACGACGCTGCCGTGATTTCGTGACGATAACGAATGTGATTGTCGATGTTGTTCTCAGAAATTACTGCGGCCATGTACTTCTTGATTTCATCAGCACTCGCGATCGGTGCTGAGGTCCACGGCTTGAATCGATACCCAAATGTGTAGAGGTCGCTATCTGAGCGAACTCCTGGATACGTGTGCATGTGCCACGTCCCGCCGAACGTCTCATACTTTTCAAGAATGACGTAGGACTTGTTCGGTGCCTGCTCCTGGAGGTGATACGCAGACCCCACTCCCGATATTCCCGCTCCGACAATCAGAACATCGAAATGTTCTGTCTTCTGAGAATTTGATGTCTTGGCATTGTCTGTCATTGTCATCGCACACCTCCAACATGTTCGCCCTTGATACTAGATAGGAACAGTGCAATTTCTAGGTGTCGTGGATGCACGCACCCAATGCCCGTAAGTGTTTGGTTCTCCTATCAAATATCCCGTTCAACCCTTTCTTGCCCAATAGGTACTCACTACACTCAATTAGTGAGAAGGGGGTTCTCATGTTTGATCTCATTATTCGCGGTGGCACAGTCGTCGATGGCACAGGAGCGCCGGCATTTACTGCCGATGTTGCTGTCAAGGATGGTGTCATTGCACAGGTTGCACCCACCATTGTTGGTGAAGCAGCAGAAGAAATTGATGCCACCGGCAAACTTGTCACTCCAGGCTTTATCGATATTCACACTCACTACGACGGCCAAGTGAGTTGGGACACACTGCTTGAACCTTCAAGTGGCCACGGTGTCACCACTGTTGTTGTCGGTAACTGCGGAGTTGGTTTTGCACCTGTACGCCCAGGACGCGAGGAATGGCTTGTGCAGTTAATGGAAGGTGTGGAAGATATTCCGGGCACAGCTCTTCATGAAGGCATTAAGTGGGAATGGGAAACATTCCCCGAATACCTTGACGCGATTGATCGTCGCCGTTACTCCATGGATATCGCCGCTTATGTTCCCCATGGTGCTGTTCGTGGATATGTCATGGGTGACAGAGGGGCACGTAACGAAGACGCCACTGCTGAAGACATTGCCGAGATGGCTCGCATCGTGCGCGAAGCACGCGAAGCCGGCGCAATTGGTTTTTCTACCAGCCGCACAATGGGTCACAAAGCTAAAGATGGTCAACCTGTTCCGGGAACATTCGCAAGCAGTGAAGAACTCAATGCGATTGCCGATGCACTTACCGCAGCTGGTGGTGGAATTTTTGAAATCGCTCCCGAGGTACTTCCAGACGGTGGCGATCAACCCACGATGGGGATGACAGAAGAACTTCAGTGGATGGGAGACCTTGCACTTCGTACAGATCTAAAAGTCACGTATCTGTTGTTGCAGTATGCGACGATGCCAGACACATGGAAGCAAGCTCTTGACTACTCCTCCATGATTATGGAAAAAGGTGGATACTTGCGACCACAAGTTGCTGCGCGACCATTCGGCATGATGGTGTGTTGGGCTGGGTATCACCCATTTGCAAAGCGTCCAACATTTATTTCGTTAGCAGCTTCGCACTCACTTGCTGACCTGCGCACTGAGTTGGCAAAGCCTTCAGTGCGCGCGCAGATTTTGTCTGAGCCAGATGAACCAGTGAACTCTGCAGTGCAGTTCGATGGACTCGGGCCAGCACTTGGCATGATTCCTCATCTCATGTACGCCATGGGCGACAACGTGGACTACGAACCAACCCCTGCAATGTCTGTGAAGGCACTTGCAGATAAGGCTGGCGTTAGCACTTTTGAAATGGCCTATGACTTGTTGAATGAAAACGGTGGCACTGCATCGCTCATGTTCCCCACTTTGAACTATGTAGGCGAAAATCACGACGTCATCTACGAGATGCTTACTCACCCAGCCGCAATCAATGGTCTGAGTGATGGTGGTGCTCACGTGCGCATGATTTGTGATGCTTCAATTCCTACCTACCTATTGACCCACTGGGCACGCGATCGTGCACGTGGACCAAAATTGAGTATTGAAGAGGCAGTGCGCATGCAAACCACCGCAACAGCAGCAGTCATGGGACTCTCTGATCGCGGCGAAGTTGCTGAAGGAAAACGCGCCGACATCAATGTCATTGACTTTCAGAACCTACGTCTGAACGCACCACACGCGGAGAATGATCTACCAGCTGGTGGCCGTCGCATTCTGCAATCAGCAGACGGATACGTAGCCACAATTGTTAACGGTGCAATCACTCGTCGAAATGGTGTTGATACGGGCGCGCGCCCTGGTCGACTCGTTCGCGCTTAGGTGTGGTCTTCGTGAGTCACCGCTTTTAGGTGACGCACCTCAGATGAAGCCAATGGCAACAAGGCCGCGATAAACACCATTAGACCCACTGCAATCAGTGCTGTTCGTGCACCAACTAAATGTGTAAACGGGCCAGCCAAGAACAGTCCGAGTGGTGCAAACGCAAGCGAACCAAATGCGTCGTATGAACCAACTCGTGATAACGCCTCTTGAGGAACATTGGTTTGAATCGTGGTCATCCAATTGGCATACATAAGGTCAAGTGCAATTCCACCTGCCATTGCCATCAGGAATAACACCCAGATCGGCATAGGCACAGCGAGAGACAAAATCCATAAACCAACAATTGGGCAAACACCCACTGCGAGAACGAGTGGACGTTGCGGTCGCAATTTCAAAGCCAACGCTGTGCCACTGACTGCACCCACGCCAAACCCAAACATCATGATTCCCATGTCTTTTGCCCCACCTAGTGCTTCTTTCATCTGTACCGGAGCGAGCACACCAAGGAACCCTTCAAAGCCCATGTGGAAGAAAGCGAAACATATGACGACAATGACTATCCACCGACGCGACGAGAACTCGTACCAACCTCCGCGCAATTGCGCAAATATGGTTTCCCTCGCTTCGCCCTCTTCAGGCTGAGCATTACGAGGCAACTTCATCCGCAATACCAAGATGCCTGCAACGAGAAAAGAAAAAGCATCGACCAAAAGACCCCACCCTGAACCGGCGGTGGAGACAAGTACTCCCGCGATGCTTGCCCCAACAGTAAAACCAGCATTTGCAGCCAAGCCCACGGTGGAGTTTGCAGCTTGCAACAACTTGGCCGGGACAATGATCGGCATGATTCCACTGAATGCTGGGTACCACAACGCATTGAGCATCCCAAATATGAACCCGTTAAAACACAAAAGCGGAATAGATGCATGGCTAGTCAAAAAAGACAGCGCGCTTATGCCAACAAAGATGCTGCCAACTATGTCTGTAATACCCACCAATTGTGAACGACCAAATCGATCGGCCGCTACTCCCCCTACAAGCATGAATAACACGAGAGGAATCATTTGAGCCGTTGTGACATAACTGAGTGAGCCAGCATCAGCACCGGGGATGGAAAGGACGCCGAATGCAAGCGCAATAGGAGTAATCCCGTTTCCAATATTGCTGACGACGCGAGCAATCAGGAGACGCCGAAATGCAGTTATTTTCCACAGTTCTGAGACTTCGCCCATCATCGTTCCAGTTATTGCCACTCATGCAGAGTAGTGGAAGAAAAATGCTAAGAGTTTTGTATTTCGCGATACTTCAAGAAGCGCCCAACGAATTCGTCTGTTTGCTCATCAGACCACTCCACTGCTTGCCAGCCAGAGAGTGAATGCATATGTTCACGATGCTTCTCTACTGATTGAGGAAGCATTGCCGTCATTCCAAGTCTTTGCAGGCCGGTCCATCGCGTGTACACCCCAGCCATAATCGCTTCAGCCAATGTCGGTTGGTCTCCTGCAAGCCACGGAGAAACAAGCAACCATGAATTAACCGTTTCCATTGCCTTGCCAAATGCCGCACTTGTTTCAGTAATCTTTTCTGGATCTGTTCCGTAATACACGCCAATCATGGGGCGATACACGTACTTATCTAGCCAAGCCACGCGCTCCATCATTAATGCATGCTGCGCGTCGTCAGAAGGCAATAAAGAATGTGCGGGGAAAAGTTCTTCTAGCCACTGCAAGATTGGAATGGAATCTGCAAGATACGTCTTGCCAACTCGCACCATCGGAACTTCTAATTTTGGACTGTGAGCGATGAACTCTTCGGGTACAACAAATCCTTTGGGTCGCACCGCGCGTGGTGGGACATTGACTAAGGAATATGCAATTTCTTTCTGAGCGAGCGCAAACTCGACTCTCACAGAAAATGGACAAATCCAATGTCCGAAGAGCACAACATCAGTTGAACTCATGCCGTAAACAAAATCTCACAGCCAGTGCCTGCCAATAAGGCATCCACGTCACGGCGATCATTAGCCGAAAGTTTTGCGTACTCTTCACGAATCCACTTCAAGCACTTGCGCTGATACACAAAAGTTCCTTGGCTATATGGGTGGCCATCAATTACGCAGGAGAAGGTTTCTGCGCCAACTTCCATTGCTGCTTCATTCGCCAACAAGAAGGGTGCATACGTGCGGCCAATCTCTGGCAGTAACGCAAGAACTGTGGGTTGAATTGCGTCACGAGTGACCCAACCGTCATCGCCTTCTACATCCCACCATGACAAATCGTCTACTCGTTCAACCCAGTTCACCATTCGTGGCGCACGCTCAATGCCGATGCGCACAGACTCTGGATCCCAACGCAATAGCTCTGTCATCTGACCAAAGAGAGCAAAATCTCCACGTCCAGGTCGATCACCTAAAAGAAAAGGTGCAACTGCGAGATGCGCCTGCATCATGTCAAGCAAACGATGGAACGACTCTTCAATCGCAGGCTTGTTCTCTTCGGTCGAACCCACTAAAGCACGCCGAGTAATTTGACGTTCCGTGATGTAGTTAGTAAAGCGCGACAACGTTTCGACAGGCATTTGCTGATCACTATCGAGCGGCAAAAGTTTTCCTGCTTTATCAATAGCGTCCTTGTAGTACCAGCGATAGTGGTACATCTGCTTCGTTACCCATTCGTCTGCGTAATCCTCAAGCAAGTAGTCGATAAACGCCACAACGGCATCTGTTGGAACAAGACTGCGCTCTGAATACATTCCCTCCAGGCGCGCTATCAGTGGGCTTGAGTCAATCATCGTGTCCGTATACGCACCAGTTGCATCCGGAAAAGCAATTGCAGGAATCAGAGGAAACGGCGGCAGGTCATCCCATTTTGAGCCTTGCGGAACCCATTTAAACGGAATGTGTCGATACCGCAGCACCGCACGCATCTTTAATGAGTATGGCGAACCATGGACTCCCCGAATTCGTAATGGTGCTCCTGGACGATTCAACATGTTGCCCCCTTCAATTCTTGAAGTGTAGGACACATTCCTCGCAGGAATTTCGTGCGGGACGAATGGATTATGTTCGTCGTTATTCGAGTGAGTCGAGTAACACCCTGATGAGTTCTTCAGGGTCTTGGGCAACTATGTGTGCCCCCGCCGATTGCAGTTCTTCTCTTGATCCAAAGCCCCACAGCACGCCCATGGCATTGGTCCCCACATTGACCCCAGCTTCTATGTCGTGGTGCCGATCACCAATCATCCAGCATTGTTGAAGCAGAGGTTCGTCTCCGAGCGACGTAATAACTTCGCTCAATGCACGCTGCAGCAACAAAGTCTTCGGATGAGGCTGGTCATTCTCGGGACCAACAATGGTGACGAACATGTCTGTAATGCCAAGCGCTTCTATTGCGACAAGTGCTTGAGGTTCAGGTTTAGCGGTCACCACTGCCAAGTAGTAGTGATCGTGAAGAATCTCTAAAGCATCCTTCATCCCATCGTTGAATTGAGTACGCGGAAGGTGGTGCGCCTTATATATGGCTCGATACTCATGAATAAAGGTGTCAACAAGTTCATGCGAGATTCCGCGTGGAGTAAAAAGAGTCGGAAGAGACTCTTGTAGTGGCGGTCCAATCACCATGTGAAGTTCCTCGATGGTCAACGGCTCAGAATCGTGGGACTCAAATACTTCATTTAGTGAAGCATGAATGCCGGCGCCTGAATCAGCGATGGTGCCATCAAGATCAAAAAAGAGAACGCCTCGTGTTGCCATGATGACGTAGTTAGTGACTTGGCGCGCCCATTTGTGCACCAGGAACACTGCTCACAAATTTTGGTTTGAACATTAGAAGGAACAACAATCCTCCAAGCGCAATACAGACTGAAGCAACAACCAATGGCTGGCTCGAAGTGACACTTGTAGTGATATAGCCAACAAGAATTGACGCAGGAACCTGAGCAAGGCTCTGCACGCTGGAATAAATGCCCATGGCTTGGCCTTGCCGACCAGGTTCTGCAGAACGACTAATCAGGCTTGTCATATTCGCCATAGTGAGTCCGTTAAAGGCCGTAAAGAGTGGAATCACGAAATACAGACCCAGTGGGAATGACGTTGGCACTGCAAAGTAGAACAACATCATGATTGCGTTTCCAAACAAACTGAACCGCAACACCTTGAAGTCCACCAGTTTTTTTGCAACTCGCGCAACAAGTACTGCTTGTGAAAAGGCAATAAACAATCCAACGATGGCGAAGTAATCACCAGTCTTAGATGCGGAGAAGTCGAAATTGTTTTTTAGATAAATTCCGAAGAATGTCGTGAAGAATGTAAAGCCAGAACTAAAGAGGAATCCTGCTATCAGTACAACTCGAAGGCGTTCCGAACGAAAACCTTGAACAACATTCTGAATCGATTGCGTGGCATTGATGCGACCAGCGTGGAACTTTTCTTTGATGGTCTCGGGGAAAGTTGTTAGAACCGCGACGCAGTTCAACATTGCAATAATCGCTGCGAACCAAAACGGTGTAGTGGCACCAAACCAACTCGGAGTATCGAATAAGCCATAGAAACTGACACCTGGCGAACTGAGTTTTCCTCCGAGGTATGGCCCAACGATGAACCCCATTCCAAAAGCTGCACCAAGAAAACCAAAATTCTTAGCCCTGTTTTCGTTGGTACTGATGTCGCCGATTGCAGCGTTAGCTACTGCAAGGTTTCCACCCGTAAACCCATCGAGTGCACGAGAAGCAAACAACAAAGGAAGATTTGCCGTGCTTATTCCAATTGCAAACAAGACATATCCAATTGATGTACCAAAAATTGAGATAGCCAGAACTGGCTTGCGTCCAAACCTGTCCGACAATTGTCCAAGAATTGGCGAAGCGATAAATGTGCAAAACGGATAGATGGCTTGCAACCAACCCAACATGATGAGGCCTTGTGTGAAGGACCACCCGTCCGGAGTTACACGAAAGGGTGAATTCTCAGAGATGAGTAACGGAAAGACCGGAATAAGGATGCCGAATCCCACTAAGTCGATAAATACCGTAGTGAAAATCGCTAGGAGTGGGTTCTTACGCATGCGCCAACTGTACTCATGCGAAGAACTGTATTACTTCTATTGTTAGATCAAGCGACCTGAAGAAACTCCACAAGATTTCCATCGGGGTCTTCAACAATTGAGATGGTAATTCCCGCACGAAGTTCACGTGGCTTCACTGCCACCTTGTGGCCAGCTGATTCGCATGCTGACGTGATCTCTTCAATATTGCTGACGCTGATTGTGAAGTAGCGATACCCACATGCCCCAGTGATTCCCCCGCCTGCTGCTCGTGCAGGATCATCATTGGCCTTCACTAGTTTCAACAAGGTAGTGCCGCATAGCAGGCGGTACATGGTGCCACCACCTGGCATTAGCATCTCACCTTTAAATTCGAAACCAAGAAGATCTCGATAAAAAGCAAGTGATTTTTCAGCATCGCAAACAACAATGCCGAGGTCTATGGAATCTTTAGTGAGTTGTGCTCGAGTCATGAGCACACCCTAATCAAGAGTAGAGACCTCGAATTACTTGAACGCGCGAACGGGTCGAACAAAGAAGGACGATGTTCGGAAGTTTGTTCCCTTAGTGCCGTCTGACATGAGTTCTGCCCTCTAGCGTCCCTTCCATTCCGGTGCACGCTTTTCTGCAAAGGCTCTTGGGCCTTCCTTGGCATCTTCGCTAGTAAACACTTTTCTCTGCAACTCACCCATGAGTTGAGGATTGCCATCACCAATTTCATCGAGCATCAATTGCTTCGTTGCCTGCACAGCAAGCGGACCATTCACAGTGATACGTGCAGCCAGTGCAAGGGCCGCGTCACGTAATTCTGCCGCAGGCGCAACTTGGTTAATGAGGCCGAGTTCTTTTGCACGCGTTGCATCGATCGGATCGCCAGTAAGACCCATCTCCATCGCGACTGCAAGTGGAATACGCGCAGGAAGACGAACTCCGCCACCTGCTGCAAACAAACCGCGCTTTACTTCTGGAATTCCAAACTTTGCAGATTCGACAGAAACGATGAGATCGCACATCATGACCACTTCAAATCCACCGGCCAATGCGTGACCATTCACAGCAGCGATGAGTGGCTTTGAACATTTCCGTAATGCTGTAAAACCCATTCCGATTTTTGCAATGTCTTCACCAGCAGCAAATGCCTTCAAATCCATGCCGGCACAAAAGATCTTTTCTCCAGCGCCCGTAACAACAATGGCGCGTACCTCAGGATTTGTTTCCGCATCAGTCAATGCGTTCGACAAACCTTCACTGAGCGCACCATTTAATGCATTACCTGCATCTGGACGATTCAAAGTGATGACCAAAATGTTGTTTGTGATTTCTGTCAGGATTTCCATATCGGGACCTTTCAATTTCGATTGATTAACGCGATGCTGCGGCGGCAGCAAGATTGTTAATTGTGACTTCCATGTTTGCTCTGTTGTGACTTGCTCGGTCTGCAACACCGCTAACCCACTTACCAAGGGTTGATGAGAATTTGCTCCGATGATCAACCCAGCTATGTGTGACGCGAGTTCCGGACGCAATTGGCTCGAGTTCGTAGACCCAGTCGCACCAGTTCTTGCGGCCCACCATCAGACCAAAAGAAAACTTACGCGGAGCATCGCATGCATTCACTTCTACAGACGTTGACCAAGAGCGTTTCCCGTTCTTGTTGTGGCCCTTGAATCGAGCTCCCACAGCGGGGCCGCTCGCTCCTTTTACCCATTCCCCGCCTTGGTTCTCAGGAGACCACTCGCCCATGCGGGGCAAGTCCGTCACCATGGCCCAGACGACGTCGATAGGGGCGGATACTTCTTTAACAACTGAAACAGTGGAACTCATCTGCCCATTCTGGCACGACAGCCACTCGTCTTTCCCAGCCGTGGCCGCTGTTCACGGACCCCCTCCGAGCGACTACATTTTTCACATGGCTAAAGACATAACCACCCTTGCTGACATTATTCGCACCCACGGGGTTTCTCGTGCTTCGGCTAACTCGCTGATTGAAGGTGACCGCACCCGCACCTGGGGCGAGCTATACGAACGTTCCGTCCGAGTGGCTAATGCGTTGCAAGCTGCTGGCGTAGGAGTACAAGACAGAGTTGCTTTCCTCGACAAGAACAGCATTGAACACTTTGAAGTTTTTTACGGATGCGCGCTTATCAATGCCGTATCGGTTGATATCAACTGGCGCCTTGCTCCACCAGAAGTGGAATTCATTGTTAATGACTCTGCAGCCAAAGTCTTGGTTGTGCATGCCGACTTCTGGCCAGTCGTAGAAGCCATTCGTGCCAACCTCACTGCGACCAAACTCATTGTGGTCATCGGTGGAACTGGTGGCGATATTGATTATGAGTCCTGGGTCAATAGCGGAACGACTGCTGACCCCGGAGTGGAGTCAGTATCAGAAGACGTTGCATTCCAGTTGTACTCAAGCGGAACTACCGGTCGACCAAAGGGTGTCATGCTGACCAACCACAACTTCTTTGTGTTGTTGCCCGGTGCGCGTACCTTCTGGAAGTTAAGTGACGACATGGTCAACCTTGTTGCTATGCCGCTCTTCCACATTGGTGGTGGCGGTTGGGCAACTGCAGGTCAGTTTGTTGGTTCTTCATCCATCATCTTGAGAGACATGGATCCCAACGCGGTTATTCAACTTATTGAGAAGCATAAAATTACACACGGCTTCCTAGTGCCTGCAGTGCTGCAGTTCATGTTGATGATGCCAAGCGTTAAAGAGGCAGATTTTTCAAGTTTGCAACTCATGGTCTACGGCGCATCTCCTATTTCTCTTGAAGTACTCACCAACAGCGTGGAGACATTCAAATGCGATTTCATGCAGGTATACGGTCTCACCGAAACAACAGGTGCTACCACCCTTCTCCCATCAGAAGATCATGATCCGAAGGGACCAAACGCACATCGACTTCGCTCATGTGGCGTGCCTGCTCCCGGAGTAGAGATTCGCATCATTGATAACTCAACTGGGAAGGAACTTCCCGCGCGTGAAGTAGGAGAGATCTGGTGCAAGTCGCCACAGGTGATGAAGGGCTACTGGAACAACCCCAAAGCAACAGCCGAATCGATCACCCCAGACGGCTGGTTCAAAACTGGTGACGCCGGTTATCGAGATGAAGACGGTTACATCTATATCCATGACCGTGTGAAGGACATGATTGTCTCTGGTGGCGAAAACGTATACCCCGCAGAAGTAGAGAGTGCTCTCATGAGCCATCCTGCAATTGCAGACGTAGCAGTTATTGGTGTTCCACATGAAAAGTGGGGCGAGACCGTGAAAGCAATCGTGGTGAAGAAAGCAGATGTCGCAGTGACCGAAGCAGAGATCATCGAGTTCTCAAAGGGTTTGCTTGCTCGATTCAAATGCCCAACAAGTGTTGACTGGATTGATGCATTGCCACGTAACCCGAGCGGAAAAATCCTGAAGAAGGATTTGCGTGCCCCGTACTGGGAGGGCCGCGAAAGAATGGTGAACTAGCGCAAAACGCTAGGGCTTACGAGCCACGATGATTTGAGAACGTGGCACCAAGTAATCCAACATATCTTTCATCTCGCGACCTTCTGGGCAATCAAGCATCTCGTTCCACATGCGTGCCCACTTCAAGAGGAATTCATCTTCAGCTTTGAGGTCAGGTTCACCTTTTGAATTTGTATGCCCACGCATCATCAGCATTGCTAAGCGAAATGTGCTGATAAAACCGCTGTAGTCATGCTTCAAAATCTCTAATCCAGCATCGCGAACCAAATTCTCAAACTCGTCGCGTTCAATCACGCGAATATGGTTCGGTTTTTCGAAGTAACTCGAAGGTGCAACTCCACCGATAATGCGCTCTGCTATCGCATCGGGCACTGTCAACAAGTACAAGGCCCCACTTTGGCCGATGCGAAACATTTCTGAAAGCGAGAAGGACGGATCATCTACATGTTCCAGTACTTCCATACACACGACCCTTGTGGCGTAGTTATCTGGCAGAGGAATTTCTTGAGTCGGAGCTAAAACAAAGTCGACCACTCCCCCTTGACTAGCAACTGCATCACGAGCAACTTCGATGGCTTCTTCACTCACATCGACTGCAGTTACTTTTGCGCCGCGCGTACTAAGAAACTGAAGTGGGCCACCAGAACCACAACCAACGTCGACAACAATGTCATCGGCATCAATTGATACTCCCGTAAAGACCTCGCCTGTTTCATTGTTATAAAAACCACGAAGCACATCGTCGCGTAATCCCACACGTTCGGTTTCACTCATATGGGCAAGGCCTAGTTCTTCAAGGGAAGGCGCGCGAGTTTCAACAACTGGGGCCGGTGGTGAAATCAGTTGCCGCCGGATTCGGCGAATAACTCTCACAACAAGTGATCTCACAACTGTCTCCTACGTGTGTGAACTATCAAACTTTCAGCAACATTGTCAGTCTCTGGAAGTTGTCTAATAATGAAGTTGTCTTAGGAAACCTACTAGGTTTTTCTCTATCAATACCGTAACGCAACCTACTACTCCACTTCATGTATCGCGCGACTCGGTCGTGTTCAATAGCGATGATTTCAGTGACGGGGACATCTCAAAGAAGGAAGACGAGTTCCTTGATCGTCTGCCAACTCAAGACAACAATGGGCGATGGACCACTTTTGTTGAGGCACTTGACTCACCTAATGCTTTATTGGCGCTCGGTTTTTATGAGTTAGAGGAATGGGGAGTGTGGAGCCGCACAGAAAACCCAAAACTTGTTCTTCCGTACTTTGTTCACGGAGAAGTGTTCATCGAGATTGAGACTGTTGGTTTCGGACCAAATATTGGCCAAGACATCCATATGTCCATTAGTGGCGCTTCCTCCACCATCAACTTGGTCCAACAACCTCAAACTTCAATTCATTTCTTCAATATCGCCTCACCAAGTCGCACCATTGAGTTCAGCAACATCATCCCGTCACGCCTCGATGAGGTGGATGATCCCCGAACCATGGCAATTGGTGTCTCGAAGATATCCGTTGCGGCCCCCGGCCTTAGCAATGCAGTCTGGGATGGCACGCCAACTTTTATTGACTTAGCGAATCCAACCCATGACGAACTCGACTTTGTCGGTTTCCATTCTCGTGAGTCTTGGGGTATCTGGTCAGAGACAGACCCCTGTCATGTGATTCTGCCGTTCTCAGTTCACGGCGATTGTGAGATTCAATTCTTTGCGCAAGGGTTTGGAAAGAACAACGGCACAAATATCACCGTTGCGTTGGGTGAAAGTTCGGCTCAATTTGTTTTAGAACAAGAACCAAAGCAGTTCATTTTTCGGTTCAAAACCAAGGAGCCCACTCACCTTCTCCGCATCACTGGCCTCACTCCAGAATCAACCGATTCCCATTTCGGCGCACGAAAGATGGGGATCGGCATCCACCGTCTGCAAGTCACTCTTCCCCCAGATGGTGCACTTGTTACTGCAAAGACCAAAAAACGTCGAGCCATTGTCAGTGCACTTGCACCTAAGCAACGTAAGCAAAATACAGCTCGAGTAGCAAAAACCCCGTCAATAGAGACACGCGGCTTTACAACTGTTGCCGTATTTAATAAGACCTCTAATTCCAATCAGTGGAGAGACGTGGTCTCGGCTTTCCTCTGGACGTTTAGAGAAAATTCCGAGGCAACTCTTATAATTCAGAACTCCAATGTTTCAGGAGCTTCTTTCTTCTCCGAACTCATGTTTCTCTTCTTTCGAGTCGGCGAAATCAAATGTCGTGTAATCGCGATTCATACACACGACACTTATAGAGATGCTCCGTCTCTATTAGCTGTCGCCGATACGTATGTTCATGTTGGCTCATCAATCACTCTGAATAATGTTGCACCTCACACAGATAAGCACTCCACACAATTCATCATCTCAAGCCCCGATGACCTTCAACTAGATGCAGACAATATTGTTCGCATCACCCCGCTTCGTCAACCAATCAAAACTCCTGGTCATCTTCACCGCGTCGAACGTGAATTAGAAAATGTGCTTGATTGGGTGCGTCTTTGCGAACAAATGAAACAAGCGCACACTCAATGGCTGGAGTCGTCCAATGACTAAGTTTCGTTTGTATGCAACACACAATGAAGGCAATGTTCGCGACAAGCTAGGAAAGAGTGACTACAGCTATTGGTTCGTACTCAAGTACTTCGAATCTTTGATGCCACATCTTGGAGAAACTGAAGTGCTCACAGATCCACCAGCACGTCCGGCTGATCTTGATTTAGCGGAGGAAATATTGCTTGCGTTTACTCCTCCACATAAAGTCCCGAACGAAGCGCTTCACTATGCAATTCCCGTATTCGCTTGGGAGTTTGACACCATCCCAAATGAATCTTGGCTTGATGACGACCGGAACAATTGGTATCACGTTTTTCGCAATAGTCCAGGAAGTATCACTCATTGCCAGTTCTCGGCAGAGCAGGTGAAGAATGAGATCGGTGATGACTACCCCATCGCTGTTATCCCCGCACCTCTCTGGGATAAATACGCCCCATTGGCTGCTCGGCCCCGCATGGACAAATGGTCTCTGTCCGTCGATGGGTACGTTGCAGATTCATGGAATCCGCCGGCAGATGCCGAGCACATTGAGAAGACTGCCTCAAACATAGATTTCAACGGGGTCGTCTATACATTTGTTTTTAACCCCAACGATGGCCGCAAACAATGGACTGAGGCAGTTACCGCGTTCATTGCTGCGCACGAGAACAATGCAAACGCAACATTGATTCTGAAGTTGATCCAATCAGATCCAGTTCTAGGAGTGAATGCAGTGTGGGATGTAATCGATCATCTCGGAGAGTTTGATTGCCGCATCGTGGCCATACAAAGTCACCTTGAAAAAGACGCCTACGACCAGTTAATTGCAGGCACCACATTTGCACTGAATGCTTCAAGTGGTGAGGGCCAATGTTTGCCTTTACTTGAATTCATGAGCGCAGGAACCCCTGCTGTTGCGCCATGTCATACGGCAATGACTGATTACATTTTCCCCAACACTTCGTTCATTGTGGAAAATACGAAGTCATGGCATAGCTGGCCACATGACCCACGAATGTTGTTGCGTTGCTTTCGATTTCCTGTGGTGTGGGACTCGCTTCGCACTGCATTTCTAGATAGTTACAAGGTGGCTACCGAAGATTCAGTGCGTTACGAGGAAATGTCACAGAATGCGACGAATTTTATGAAGGACTTCTGTTCTGAAGAAGTGCTTCTTAAGAAACTCGACACATTTATCGCCCAAGTAAAGTCCTACAACTCTTAGGTCCAGATAGTGGAAACTCAAACGAGTCACAGAAATCTAGCCCTCGACTCCTTGAGAGGATTCTCCACAATTCTCATAGTCGTGTACCACACATCTTTTGTTTCCGGATACACCGTTGCGAACGCAGATTCAATTGGTGCTTACATTGATCGACTCAATATAGGTGTCGCTATCTTTTTTGTACTCAGTGGATTTCTGATCTTTCGCCCATTTGCCCATTCGTTGATTCATGGGTCACCCCTGCCAAAAACGCGGAACTATTACCTAAAACGTGCAGCACGTATTCTTCCTGGCTACTGGCTGGCGTTGTTTGTATTGGCCGGACTCGACGCCCTCACGATTGTGAACACATCTGGTTTCATCAGGAACGTTTTTATCGTTCATTCATTTACTGAGCACAATGTTTTCACCGGAATACGCCAAGCGTGGACGTTGGCCGTCGAGATGTCTTTCTATGTCGTTGTGCCTGCGTTTGCTTATGTTTTTGTACGCCAAGCGAGACGACGCAACGGTCCCGTATCGGTGGCAACTCTCCTGAAAGCACTCAGTGCTCTCTTCCTTGGTGCCTACGCATTTCGGCTTTTTATACATCAAATAGATTTTTGGTTTCTCGATACGGCGCATATTTGGTTGCCATCTCATATGGACACTTTGGCACTTGGCATGGGTCTCGCTGTGTTGGTTGAGGCTCCTGCATCAGCAAAGACGCTTTCGAAGCTGAAGAATTTCATTGCGAATCACACCGGATTGCTTGTTGTGTGTTCAGTTTTTGTATGGCTCATTAGCGCCAACATAAATATGGCGATTGGATTAAACAGAACAGAGTTCCACATTGACCTTCTCGGTCATTTTCTGTACGGCATTGCCTCTGTTTTACTTGTCGCTCCATTCTGTGTGGACTCTCAAGCGTTACTCGTGAAAGCCATGTCGTTTCGACTCCTCACCTGGTTGGGCACCATTTCATACGGCATCTACCTGTGGCACATGGCTTTTCTTGGCGGCAATTTTGCAGAAAAGTACATGCCGTACACCGAGAATGATGGTCAGGTCCTTATTCGATTTCTCGTCGTACTCCCCGCAAGCATTGCCATTGCATCGCTCAGTTACTACGTGCTTGAGCGGCCAATCATGCGCGCCATCAATCAGCGCTTTACTCTCAAGTAAGATTTGATGGTTTTCCGCTCTCTCAAACCCTCTGCTCCCCGACACCAAATTCGGCTCTCTAAGGCCAATGCCTATAATTCATTTAGATGAAAGCCCGCGGAGCCACCTTGGGCGTAAAGCCCTTTGCACGTATGAAAAGCGCAGGGGCGGCACTGCGCCTTTTCGCATGCCTTGCTGCGCTTTGCATTTCCGTGATTGCACCATCCGAAAGTTTCGCCACTCCGGCATCTTCACCTTCGTGTGCCACCGGTGTTGGCGTGGGTGGACAAGCAACGACCCTCGCTGCATCATTCGGTGGCAATGGTTGTGTTGTTATCCAATATTCATCCGGCGGTACCACGTACTACGACACAATTAACTATGCCGGCTTCAATCAAACGTGGACTGTCCCAACTGGAGTTTCATCTGTAATTTTCCATGCGCTCGGAGCAGGTGGCGGTGGGGGCCGAACTGGAACCACCGCACATGGCGGCGGTGGCGGGTACGCAACTGGCCAGTATTCCGTTACTGCAGGAACTATCTACACCGTCATCGTTGGTCAAGGTGGCAAGCGACAGACGTACGCCGAAACAATTGCACTCTCGGGTGCTACCGCACGACGTAACGCAAGTTTTGGTGGCGGTGCATCTGGAATGGGCACAAATGATTATTCCGACACTTGGGCCTCTGGCGGTGGACGATCAGCAATTCGATTGGAATCGGGAACAGACGACATCATGACGGCCGGGGGCGGTGGCGGTGGCGGCTACAACACAGCCGGTGGCGCGGGTGGCGGAGCAACGGGCGTAACAGGCATATCTAGTGGTGGCGGCGGAGGTACTCAAATTGCTGGTGGAACTGGTGCTGCTAGTGGTGGTCAATCTGGAACCGCCGGAATCAAATACGCAGGTGGTTACGCCGGAACAGTTACAACAGGTTCGCAAGAAAGCGAAGGAGGTGGCGGTGGCGGTGGCTGGTACGGCGGTGGCGGTGGCGGTGACAACACCGGGGGCGGTGGCGGCTCTAGCTACATTGCACTTCTCACGAATGGCTCCACTACCACGGGAAGCGGAGTAACTCCTGGATTAGTTGCACCATCTAATACCACTGCACCAACAATCGCAGGTACTGCCGCAGTAGGCGAAACATTGACAGCTACTGGCGGAGTGTGGGCAACATCGGGTGCGAAAACATGGACGTGGCAATTCTCAACAGACGGCGTGACGTACACCAACATTTCTAATGCAACTTCTTCAACATATGTGAATACTCAAACTGGCTATTACCGAGCCAAAGAAACAGAAAGCAATCCACTCAGCACAGTAAATGCAACATCAAATGTGATTCGAGTATTAACTCCTTCAATTCCAGACCTGGATTCCGCATCAGACACTGGCTCTTCAACAACTGACAACAACACGTCAGACACCACCCCTGCAGTGGGTGTATCCGGAGTTCAAACGGGCGACATGGTTACCATGACCGCTGTTAACGGTGGAACAACCGTTACGTGTACATATGACTCCGCAGTGGCAACATCATGTGATCTTTCAACACTCACTGACGGCACCTGGTCAGTGACTGCAGTGGTGACTGACAATGCAGGAAATGTTTCGCCTTCAAGCCCATCGCTTTCTATAACGATTGATTCAACTATTCCCACGACAACTGCTCCACCGACAACAACCATTCCCGTGACAACGACGCCTGTTCCTCTCGTGACAACTACGACCGTAGTCACAACAACGACAGTTCCTGTCACAACAACAACGCTTCCCAATTCCCAAATTCCTTATTTCACCTCTGGTCTGGAAAAGATCACGAATGACGTTGCAGAAGTTGTTGGCATGCCACAAGATAGTTGGGTAAAAGTTGACAAGAATGCAACGTCCTTGACAATCACTACAAGCGATGGCTTGCTCATTCAGATTGGAGTGAAGGTCAAGTCTTCGGTCATGCTGCGTTTGAACTCCCGTGGAATGCCAATCTTCGAGGCAAATGATGTCATCACTATTGTGGGAGGTGGCTTTATGCCATCTACCCCTGCGTCCACATGGCTGTTCTCTACCCCAACTCAATTGGGTCAATTAACTACAGATGCCACAGGTTCATTTGGCGCAGAGTACGCAATCGATGGAACAGTTCCTGCAGGTGACCACACCGCACAACTCAATGGCATTGCACCAGATGGCACGCTTCGCATTGTAGAGGTTTCAGTAGAAATCCTTGCCATTCAAGATGAAGTAGCACCTACCGTCTCCACCAAAGAAACAAGCAGTGCACCCCCCGCAACCCCACTCAATACTTCGACAACAGTTGCACTGCTTTCATCTGCTCTTGCAGTACTGGCAATCTCTCTACCAAAGTCAAGCAGTTCATCCAGGGCAACTGATACTCCAGAAACACCAACCACGAACACAGACACACAAGTGGAACGCACAGATGCCGGCGGAGAGGTTGCATCAGTCAGTGTGTCATTCGCTGATCGATTGAGTGATGTGCGGCCAGATTCACTGCGAGTCCCACGACTGAAGTGGATTGATTTAAGCATGAATCGAATAGCTACCGCGGTAGATCGTTTGTCTCCTATGTTGGCTCGTATTGCAGATGACGGTGCTTACGCACGAACTCTCTTGGGCTTTTTGTGGCCGCTACTTCCATTGATGGGAGTAGCACTTGGCATTGCTAGCGCAATCAACACCGACTTCACAATAATGATTCCTGCACTCTCGCTTGTTCTTGCCATTGCAGTTCTAGGTGTGATTGATGCATTCGCTGGTCTCATGTTCGTATTGAGTTTCGGCATTGTGATGTTGTTGGGTGGTGGTTTTAATTCTGTTGATTCCATCCGTGGCTATCTCGGAATCGCGGTCTTCTCATTTGCCCCAGTCATGATTGCAGCTGCAACCCGTCCATTCCGACGCAGTTCTACAGACGACCAACCCGCGTGGAATAGATGTGTCGACTTTGTTCTGTCTTCGCTATTCGGTGCGTGGGCCGCCGGAACTATGTACGGAGCCATCCCTTCTCTTACAACTTTCAAGCCAGTACATTCAGATCGAGTCGACCTTGTTCAAGTCGTATTCATTGTTGCAATTGCGGCGAGATGGCTGCTGGAAAACATTGCACGCTTGTACGCACCAAGCCGATTGCGTGTTGTTGAAGTAGAAGTATTCGATGAAACGTCATTAACTCAGCGCCTTTGTTCACATGTCATTCGCACTGCAGTATTCGTATTTGTTGCAGTTGTGTTTATTGGTAACAACTGGGCTCTATGGATTGGCGGAGCCATGTTCCTTGCACCAAAGATCATCGATGAATTCTCCGATTCATTCAGAAACCTGCCGACAGTCCACAAATTCCTACCTCGCAACTTGCTCCGTGTAGTTCTCATGTTGTTCGTGGGTCTGTGGTGGGGAAATCTCGTCAACAATCAATTCGGCGATTCAGAGAATGTCAAGTTGTACGCATTTGTACTCTTAAGCATTCCCGGCATCACGCTTGGCACTATCGATTGGTTTGCTAAAGAAAGCGATGGGTGGAAATCAAACATGGTTTCCAAAGCACTAGGCATCGCCACTTTGATTGTGGGCATTCTCTGTGTGCGTGGAGTTATCTTTTAGTGAAAGATTGACACTTGCTGTGCAAGACTCAACTTTGCTAACGATTGCCCGGAGCCATGTAGAACCAGACGGGAAACTTCGCGCCTGCATCTCTCATTGCCGTGCGAGCCTTCAAAACAGTTGCTCCCGCTTCTGTCTTTTCAAAGAACCAATTCTCCATGGCTCTTCCGCCTGGTGCCGGACCGTCAATCAATTCGAGTGCAGCTTCTTCGTAATACGTACGAATGTCATGACATAACGACATGATGTTGCCACCAGGAATTTCAGCGGTGGTCCAATCTTGCCCGTTCGCAATCGCATGAAGAACCGCTAACGCGTTCGGTACTTCATCAGCGCTAATGCTGCGACCGACTGAAGTAACTCCCCTGCGCTCTAACGCGCGAACATAGGCCTTCTTGATTCCACGAGCTTCATCGACGCACGGTGGAAGCGACGCATCAAATCGAGGAGGAATTGCACAAGAGACCGGTTGCTCATCTACTTCAATCACGAGTGGGTGATCAACGAGGACAGGGCCAGATGGTTCCGTCAACAGCGCGAACGCTCGACGCAGTACATCCATCTGAAATTCAACATCATTCGGAATTCCTAATGGGCGTCCGAGTGGAAACTCACAATGCAGTGCTCGTGGAGGCGCAACCTTTTGTGCAACCTCACGCACGGAAGACAACACAACTGTTGCAATTCCTGCAGCTTCAAAAATATGCGCAAGCACACTCACGGTGCGCGTACAAAGAGGTCAAACAGGGGTCAAGATGACAACGTCGACGCCATCTTGGCGAAGTTGTGCAGCTGCTGCTGGGCCAGTGTCTAAACGAATAGTTGAAACATCGTCTGGCTGATTTCCTGCAAAGGAAATATGCCTTGGCGCAACAGAACCAATGATTCCTTGTGCGGCAAATTCTTCAAGACGATCAATGGGATACACCACATTGAGATCCATCTTCACGCCCATCTGGTCAAAGTTGGGACTCCAGTGACCAAGAACTAAATCACGACGTTCGCGATCAATGATTCGGTAACCAGTGTCGACGGCAGAAAAGGCTTCGTCACCGGCTGCGTACAAAGCTGCCGACGTCACAATGGCAACCCGTGCGTTGGCTAACGCAACAGGACTCACCCATGCGGGATTATCGAATTGTGGCGCAGGAAGCGTGGCTGAATGCGCCCTCATCATTTGATCACCGTTCATGGGTCTCCCTTCGATACGAAGAGTGTATGCCATACAGGGCCAGCGAGAGTCACTGACTACGCTCGTGGAATGACCTTTATCGAAGCTAACGAAGCCGCCATCGATGCGATGCGGGCGCTTGATCCCAATGAATCAATCATCATGCTGAACCTATTGAAGTTTCGTGACAAAGCACTAGACGGCTTCGGCGTGGACGGTATGTCGGGTGGCGAGGCATTTCGTCGATACGGCGAACTGAACGACGAAGAGGATGTGAAGTTCGGCAGCGACCCAATCTGGGTGGGATTAGCCAAAAATACGGTCATCGGTGGCGAGGACTGGGATTTAGCGATTCTTGTGCGCTACCCCACGCGTCAACATTTCATCGACAAGTTGGATAATGCAAAGTACCGAGAGATTGCAAAAGTTCGCCATGCTGCAATTCTCGATAGTCGAGCCATCGAACTTTCACAAATCATTCCCGCTCTATAACTCTCTCTAGACAGAGACAGTGAGTGCGTCGTACTCGTAGACCCAATCAAGAATTGACATACCGGGTGGGCTGATGGAGAAAATCAGATCTCTATCTTTTTGTTCTTGACCATCCACCATGTGAAACAGATCTCGATTCATGAGCGACGACGTTTGAACTTGTGCCGTGCGACCCTGACGTGCATCTTCATATCTGCGTAGTGCGATTGCAGCGTCGCTGGTATTCGCTTCCTTCAGGCAACGCGCAAGAACAATTGCATCTTCTATTGCTTGGCAGGAGCCTTGCGCCATAAAGGGAAGCATGGGGTGGCACGCATCACCTAGCAACGTGGTCGTGCCCATTCCCCACTTCTCAAGTGGTTCACGGTCATACAACGCCCATCGAAAGATCGGTTCTTCTACTCGACCAAGAAGCGAGAGAAAATCTGGAGACCATCCTTCAAAACGTGAGTACAAATCTTCCTTTGTTCCTTGTTCGGTCCATGATTCGGTTTCCCAGGAATCCTCAGGCGAGATGCACACAAGGTTGAGATGACTGCGATTGCGCCCAATGAAGTAGCTCACAACATGACGGTCTGGCCCCATGCGATTAGTTACGTCAATCGGTAGATCTTCCACTGCACTTCGAGGCACCAACGCGCGATACGCAGCCGAGCCACTAAATCGCGGTTTATCTACGCCACCCACACATGGACGAACTACTGAATGAATTCCATCTGCCCCAATCACAATGTCAAACGACTGCGATGAACCATCTGAGAACCGAACAACTGATGCCGAGTTACCTGGTTCAACTGCAACAACATGCGCTGAGAATTTCATAGCAACGTTTGAACGAGCAGCGACTGCATCACCCAAAATTTCCACCAATTCATTACGCGCAACGTTTGCTAGTGGTACGTGGTGTTGAGAGATAAAACTCTCGTCAAGGTCAGTGGCGCGAATAATGGAATCATCTTCCCATCGACGAAGGACAACTCGATGTGGGTGTACCGAAATCTCTGAATATGGCGCACCGAGCCCTAATGAATGCAAAAGCCTTCCAGCGTTAGGGCTTATTTGTACTCCGGCACCAATTTCTCTGATACCTGCCGAACGTTCGAAGACCGTGATGTCGTGTGCGCTTTCAGACAGCGCAAGAGCGGCGGTGAGCCCACCAATTCCTCCACCTACGATTGCAATCTTCATTACTGGCCGTCAGTTAGCAAGACTGCGCCGTATTTATCAAGTGATTGATTTGTCGCAACGAGATGCTGGGCTGAACCTTGCGCGTCTCTAAAACATCGCTGTAGCGGACTTGAGTTGAACAATGCACCAGCCCCAGCAAAACTCATCAGTCGTGAAATTGCCGACACTGCGGATTCCGTGCAATACGCGGTCATAGCAGTTACGCCAGCTTCATCTCTCGCGCTAAATCCACCACCATTTTCCATGGCTTCGTCAACCTCAGCGAGCGTGGCAAGTGCATGAGCTTGTGCAGCTTTCAGTTGTTGAGAACTGCGACCAAGTTCATATTGAAAGGCACCGCGATCGGCGAGTCGTCCATCAAAACCTCTTGATTTACCGCGTGCATACACAACTAGTTCGTCAATAAATCGTATGCATGCACCAAACGTAAAGCCCAGGTTTTCACCGGCTACAAAGACTGGGTAGTTCAACCCAAAGATTGCTCCACCACGTTTAGGTGGTTCCATTGGATCAACGGTTAGTGCTGTAGGTACGAAGACATCTTTTGCGGTGATCGACACGCTGCCGGTTCCCTTTAGTGCCATCACATTCCACTCGCCATGCACCGTGGCCTCCGCTGTTCTAATGACCGCAAGAGTGACTGATGGCTGATCTGACGCTTCTATTGCAGTAAGCATGGCCCAATCTGCGTGGCGCACACCACTTGCATAATTCCATGTGCCGTTCATTAACACTCCACCATCAACTTTGGTGAAGGTTCCAGTTGGTGCAGCCACCGCCGCAAGAAACGGCGACGGATCGGAGCCGAATAACAATTCGATTCCTTCATCGCTCAGACGAGATCCGGCGGCCGCAGCAGCACCTGCATGGTTGAAACCAGTCCACGCTGCTGTTGCATTTGAATAGCTCAATGCTGTGAAGTAGCGACATTGGTCTGCTAACAACAGGCGATCACCACCAGCTTCAAGAGGCGCTTTAATCATCGGCACGCGAATTTGGCGCATGAGATCAACTAACGATGGTGGAGCATCACCGATTTCTTCGGACTCAGCAGCAGTTGCATCAAATTGCGAATGCAACTCTGCAATCTCGCTAACCAATTGTTCAATAGGTCGGGCTACATGTCTACTTGCACGTGAACTTGTCATTGTCATCAGAAGACTCCTTCGTAACTGCCACCATCGAGCTGCAGGTTTTGACCACTTATGTATCCGGCTTGCGCCGCACAGAGAAACGCAAACGCATCTCCAAATTCATCGGGACGCCCAAGTCGACCCGCTTTGATTGAGGCAATCTGCTGTGCCCGTGCCTCTTCGTATGTGATGCCGAGAAACTTCATCGCAACGTGGGCCATTTGTTCCTGGCGTGCAGTGTCAAAACGTTCAGGCAACAACTGGTTGACCGTGATGTTGAACTTTGCAAGATCTTTCGACAAGCCCTTCAAGACTCCTGTGAGACCCAGACGTGTTCCATGCGACAAACTCATTAAAGAGTTTGGTGATTTCACCATTGCAGAACTCACAGCGACTATGCGGCCGAACTGGCGCTCTTTCATTCCTGGCACGACTCGTTGCACAAGACCCAACGGCCCAGTGAGAGCCTGAACTATGGCGCTATTCCAATCCTCGATTTCAATATCAAGAAAGTTCTTCGGTGAAGGCCCTTGTCCGTTCAGCAAAACAATGTCTGGCTGTGGGCAAGCCACCATCAGTTCATCTTGCACGCTCGACGTTGCCGAATCACCCATCACTCCAATCGCTTCTATTCCATAACGAGATGTGAGTTCTTCAACAGCGACATCAATATCTGTTTGAGTGCGGCCATTGATAACCACATTGACGCCTTCTCTCGCAATGCTCTCTGCACATGCACGGCCCAATCCTCTACTTGAGCCAGCAAGAATTGCCCATCGGCCTTTGATTCCCAGATCCATTGGTTACTTCAATCCGTTTGCTTCGCGCGCAGCAGCAATGGAAGGGAGATCGGGCGGGCTAAAGAAAACTTCTGGCGGCTCATTCGGACCCCACACTGCAAATCCGGCGGGCCCATCTTCACCTTCCCAATCGAGACGGCGATGGACGCGGTCCCAAACTTCTTCGTCGACAATCTGGTCCATGTCAGAGAAGAACTCAAACATGTTTCCCGATGGATCTTGCAGGTACCAAAACACATTGGCTCCGAGATTGTGCCGTCCAACACCAATGATGCTCGAGACCCTTTCATCCTTCAACGCGTGTGAACCAGCAAGTCCTACAGCATCAATGTCATCTACTTCGACTGCGTAGTGATTCAAATAAGAAGTAGGTCCAGGCTGAATCATCAAGTTGTGGTGATCAGACTCAACGCGCATAAACGTTGCAAAGCCCTTCATGATTTGGTCTGAGATGCGATAGCCCAAGACTTTGGAGTAGAAGTCAACTGCTTCTGCAAGATGCGGTGTACCAAGCACAACATGACCAACGCGACGCACGACTGGCATCTCTGTATGAAGCACAGCGTCTGCGCGGGTATTGACACGAGTGAGTTCACCTGGGCCGTTGAAGGCACGTTTTTGTGTTGGTGTCAGCGAATGCGGTGAACCGACATCAATCTCGATTGCGTGTCCAAAGATGGGGTCGACACATCTCACGCTTGTGCTGTCAGATGTGGATGTGATTCCGGCATCGGTCAAGCGTTTTGCAATCGCCGCAATATCTGCCTCGGTGTCGCAACTGAGATGCATGGAAGAGAGGTGACGATATGTGCCTTCTGTTATCTGCATCTGCAGAGGGCGATCAGGAGTGCCCAGTACGCCATCTGCAGTTGCGCCCATTCCATGCTGCAACCAGAAGTCGAATAACTCCTGGGGATTGGGAACCGCAATCTGAATATCTAGTAATCCGTTCAGTGCCATGTCTGAAACCTCCCTCGCCGTTGCCGCCAGTGTCGGCATTGGTCCAATGGCCCCCACTGAGCCAAGTAGAGAAATAGTACGGCATCAAACTATTTGATGTCAAAGTATCTGTCTAGAATGGAGCCATGGAAATTGGGAAATATATAGATGAGACCGTTTCGGGCTGGCAAGAGCAAAGACCTGACCTTGATTTCGTTCCCATGGGCTACATGCTGCGGTTCCACGCAATGGCAGAAGCCGCAATGGCCAAGATTCAGGTCATTGCCAAGTCGCATGGTTTAACTGTCGGTGAGTTCGACGTTTTGGCAACTCTTCGCCGCCATGGCGTCGCCAGCACATTGTCTCCGTCATACATCGCTGAAGTAGCAATGGTGTCGCCTTCTGGCCTCACACACCGACTCACGCAGTTGGAACTGACTGGTCACATCACACGAATCGCCGACAACTCAGACCGGCGTAGTTCGCTTGTGTCCATTACGAAGACTGGCGCTAAAACTGCAGACCTCATCATCGAACAGATTGCCGAGCAAAGTGCCCGAATGTACGACGCAATACCAGCGAAACATCTTGCGCAGTTCAATGAAGTTGTAGCTCATGTATCGGCACAGTTGGAATCGGACGTACTTTCATTATGACAACGACAGTCACACTCACTGGTACCGGATTACCCAATGTTGCACCAGGTCGCGCAGGAGCCGGCGTGTTCGTGAAACACAATGATGTTGTGGTGCAATTTGATGCAGGCCGCGCAACATGTAACCGACTAATTGAAGCTGGCCTCAGACTGGCCGACCTTGATGCAGTGTTCATCACACACATTCACAGCGACCATGTTTTTGGATTGGCTGAACTTGTTTTGTCACGATGGATTGAAACTCAATTCGACAAAGTAGCTATTCCATTGCCTATTTTTGCACCATCAGGTGGTGCCGCACGTTTCGTGAAACGAATGCTTGAGCCATACGAAGAAGACACCCACATTCGTCGCGAGCACACAGGCTCACGCGAAGTGATCCTTGATGCGCGGGAATTTCCTGCATCATTCACCTCTGCAGAGATATGGGCATCTGAAGACCGTGCAGTTGTGGTGGAAAGTGTCGCCGTGCACCATGAACCAGTACCCGATGCTGTTGCATACAGGGTCACCACGCCTGATGGTTCAGTAGTCATCTCTGGCGACACCCGCGTATGCCAAGAAGTTGAAGACTTCAGTCGCAACGCAAATGTTCTTGTCCACGAAGCATTTCGCCGTGCACCACTTGAACACATCATCGAACACTTTCCACGCATCAATTCAATTCTTGATTATCACTCCTACACCATTTTGCTCGGTGCCATGGCACAACGCGCACAAGTGCAAACTTTGATGCTCACGCACCTTGGGCCACCACCACGTGACGAAACAGAAGAGCAGGGATTCTCAGATGATGTCAAGGCTGGCGGCTACACCGGCCATTGCCTGGTCGGCCGTGATCTCATGTCAGTGACGTTCTAATCACTCGTTGTTTGATGAACTAATACGAGTATCCGACACTCCCGATGCAATCTGATTGACGCATTCGCATACTCTTGTACGTATGCGGATTCGCCATAGTTATCTCTTGGCAGCATCTGCAATGTTTGCTTCTGCTGGCAACTCAGCTGTGCACATTGCTATTCCGTGGCTTGTCCTTGAGATAACTGGCTCTTCTGCAAATGCCGGTGTCGTGCTTGGCATCAGTGGCTTCTCAGTCATCTTCACAGCACCGATTATCGGTGGGCTGATTGCCATTCTTGGTCCACGACCAGTTTCTATTTGGGCCGACATCATCTCAGCTGCGTCAGTTGTGCTCTTCCCAATCGTTGGAACTTTGTTCGGACTAAACCTTGCATCACTCCTGATAATCGCCATCGCTGGTGCATTGTTTGATCCGGCAGGTGCAACCGCACGCAAATCACTGATACAAGCAGTAGCTGAACGAGATGGTTTGTCGTTAACTAAATTCAATGGGACCTACGAAGCAGCCGCCACCATCGGAACGGTCATTGGGCCTACTGGCGCAGCGCTAGCCATCAGCTTTGTCGGTATCAACACGACTTTTTATCTCATCGCAATTGTCTTCGTCCTCGCCTCCTGCCTGGCTATGTTCATCCCAGTTGTCACCAGCCATATTCGGACAAAAGAGCCCTTTTCTGTTGGGAACGTATTCAGAGAAACACGTATAGGCATGAACGCACTGTGGCGTGACAAGCCGTTGTTGTCGCTTGTCGGCTTGTATACATTGCTCACCGCGATTTACATGCCTGTTGAATCAATAGTTCTTTCGCGTTACTTCCGTGACCTCAATGAGCCTCGAACATTGGGGTTTGTTCTGTCGGCGATGTCCGTGGGCATTGTGATTGGTGCTCTTCAATTTCACCGAGCAGTACGCACCTTCTCCCCCGGCAACTTGGTCATCATTTCAATGACGCTCATTGGCGCTGTAGTTTGCGCAATGGCGTTCCTGCCTAACGCCATCATCTTTATTGCTCTCGGTCTCGCACTTGGATTGGCATTTGGCCCCGTAAGCCCGATGAGTAACTACCTTGTTCAAAAACGAATGCCACAACATCTACACGGTCCGGTTTTTGGCACACAGTTCTCACTCATGTACTTGGCAACACCTGCGGGCACACTTGCTCTTGGACTCATTGTTCAATCCGTGTCAATCGCGCCATTGCTGTTTGTGATTGGCGCACTATTTATTGGTGTCACATTGTTGGTTGGCTTTACGGGGCCTCTGCGCCAACTCAGAATTGAAGCGACGGACCACGATGTCACTACGGAATAACCGACTCATATCCCCAAAGAACATTGAGAAAGTTAAGGCTTTCATAAAGACTCTTCTTGGTACACGTACAGACTGGCGCCTCACAAAGCCAGTGCGGCCACAACTACCAACAGTCAATTCCACTTGGGTTGGCCCTGTCATGGCGATAATCACAATTGTTGTCGGTTGGTTTGCATTCGCCAACGCAATTGGTGACGGCAATGCCCCCTTTGCACTGTTCATTGGCTCTGTCTCCATCATGATGATGACGTGGAGCAATCTTCTGTCCACACGAATTTTGCCACTTGAACAAATCTTTGGTGGCGTAGACCGCATGTATGTGTGGCATAGATGGTTGGGCGCATTGTCTGTCGGAGCAATGTGGCTTCACTTGGAAATGGTTGACGATGTTAAAGGAATACGTGGGGCATCCAAAGACATAGCTGATGCAGCCGAAGACTTAGCAGAAACCGGATCAACCCTGCTCTACATCCTTGTTGCGATCAGTCTGCTGCGTTGGATCCCAACACGATGGTGGCGCCTCACACACAAACTTCTCATATTGCCGTATGCGTTTTCATGTTGGCATTTCTATACATCCACAAAGCCGTATGCGAATGCTTCATTGTGGGGTTCGTGGTTCACAGGATTTATGTTCCTTGGTCTCGCGGCATGGCTGTACCGAGTGGTGTGGCGCGACATGATTCGAAAAGGAAAACTTCATCGTGTCTCACACATTGAAATCATCGGCAACGTCGTCACGATTGAGTTGGAGCCGGTTGGTAAACCACTGAAGTATCAATTGGGTCAGTTCGCATTTCTTAAGGTGAAAGTTCCTGGCTTGCGAGAGCCTCACCCCTTCACCATTGCATCGTCACCAGACGAGCAGTGTCTTCGATTTGTCATTCGTGATCTGGGTGACTGGACACATCGACTCATCACTTCACTTGCAATCAATGACCGCGTTGTGGTTGAAGGTGCGTACGGCCACTTGGCACCCATTCCTAGTCATCCTGTTGATCACGTTGTCTGGGTTGCCGGCGGCGTCGGAATTACACCTTTCGTCGGTGCTGCTATCTCGCGACTTCCTGAGGACGGTCCCACCCCGCACCTCTTTTATTGTGTGCCTTCCCGACACGATGCCCCCGCGATTGAGTTACTTCAAACAGCAGCCCACGAAGGGCGAATTCATCTACACGTACATGCGTCTGATGAAAAGAACCGCCTGCACGTAGACCACATCCTTTCAACAACCAATGACCGGCAATTACAGAACGCACACATCGTGATGTGCGGACCAGATTCTCTCGTCAAGTCAATGAAGTCCGGACTTCGCGAACACGGTGCTCGCCAAATGCATGTTGAAGGTTTCGATATTCGAACCGGAGTTGGCCCCGATTTATCTCGGTATCTAGATGACGTAGTTAGATCCCAATTGCGTCGCTTGACATCTAAGAGATAGTTACTCCACGCGCAAGCCAGAGATTGCACGAGCAATCACCAGCTGCTGAATCTCTGAGGTGCCCTCAAAGATGGTGTGAATCTTTGCGTCACGGTGCCAGCGCTCGACTGGATACTCACGCGTATAGCCATAGCCACCAAGAATCTGAATTGCTTCTTCAGTAACACGAACAGCAGTTTCCGATGCCTTGTACTTACTCATTGAACCTTCGGCATTCTTAAAGCCGCCATTCTTGCTAAGCCATGATGCGCGCCAGATGAGAAGACGTGATGCATCAATTTCAGTTGCCATGTTGGCAAGCTTGAATGCAATCGCCTGGTTCATGATGATTGGCTTACCAAACGCAACACGCTCTTTGGCGTAGTCGAGTGCGTATTCGTATGCAGCACGCGCAACACCGAGTGCTTGCGCACCTACTGCTGGACGAGTTGCTTCGAATGTCTTCATCGCAGGCTGTGCACCAGCAGAGTGTCCGCCTTCGCGTGCACGTGCAATTTTTGCATCAAGCTTTTCTTTGCCACCAAGAAGACAACGACCAGGAACGCGAACATCGTCAAGCACAACTTCTGAAGTGTGAGATGCCTTGATTCCGTGCTTCTTGTACTTCTGCCCCATTGAGAGACCTTTTGTGTTTGGAGGAATCACGAATGATGCCTGTCCACGACCTTTGAGTTCAGGATCGACTGCTGCAACAACAACGTGAATGTTTGCAATGCCACCGTTAGTGATCCATGCCTTTGTTCCGTTGATGACCCATTCATCATTTGCTTCGTCGTATACGGCGCGTGTACGAAGAGAAGAAACGTCGGAGCCGGCGTCTGGTTCAGAAACACAGAATGCACCGAGCTTCACGTCGTCAGCAGTTCCGTAGCACTGTGGAACCCACTCCATCATTTGCTCAGGTGTTCCGTTTCCGGAAATTCCTGCTGCTGCAAGACCAGAACCCATGATTGCCATTCCAAGACCGGCGTCGCCCCAGAACATCTCTTCGATAGCAACAGGCATAGTGAGGCCAGTTGGGTCTGCCATTGCATTCATCAGGAAGTCGAGACCGTACAAACCAATCTTTGCGGCTTCTTGCACGATGGGCCATGGGAACTCTTCACGCTCGTCCCATTCATGTGCGTTTGGGCGCATGACGTCGACAGCGAATTGATGAATCCAGTCTTTGATTTGTTCTTGGTCATCATTGAGGGAGAGGGAGAAATCAGCCATAGCAATAAGTTACTGGGGAGTAACCCCGTTGCGTCAAATAGTGATGTGTGTTCTTGGTCTAGCGCAGTGCTTCTCGCCACAACCCAAACCTCTTGCACACATTGGGTGGCAAAGTCCGAAAAAGGAGGCTATTTTGACAATTGCAGAGCACGACAGATGGTTATTACACAATCGACTACGTGACGTCATTGGGTCACAGGAGGCGGACATTCTGATGGAACACTTGCCGCCAGCCGGATGGAACCATCTAGCGACCAAACAAGATCTGGAGCTAACGACGGCGTTGTTGCGACAAGACCTCCAATCTGAGATCTCCGGGTTTCGTCAGGAACTCAAAACTGAAATATCTCAGGTTCGCCAAGAACTCAAAACCGAAATATCCGCAGTTCGTGTAGAACTCAAAACCGAAATATCCGCAGTTCGTGTAGAACTCAAAACCGAAATATCCGAGGTTCGCCAAGAACTCAAAACCGAGATAGCAGAATTACGCGTTGAGATGGAGCGTGGTTTTCGCAGTCAGACCTGGAAGATGGTCACTTCAATGATTGCGACACAAAGCATCTCAGTTGCCATCATGGCATCAATGGTGAACTCGCTTCGATAGCTACTGTGCGTGTGCCACGCGAGTACGCGTGATGTCCCACACCGAGGCAACCGCAGCGCAGATGAGCAATCCACTCACAAAGAACGGAGCCCCAAGACCAACATGGTCAAAAAGTGCACCAGCTAATACTGGGCCAGCCACACGACCAAACGCTGCCGTGCTTTGCTGATACCCCAACGCTTCACCTCGGCGATCAACAGGAGCCAACTCTGCCACCAACGCGCTTCCCGATGGTGCCGACACGCCTTGACCGACCGATAGCAAGAACAAAGCGATGAACATCACAGCCCACGTAGAAGCAACGCTCAAAAGAAGCAGCCCAACAGCAACAAGCGATAGACCGAGTCGCAACATTTTACGAGAACCCAACCGAAGTGTGAGTGGACCGATAAGCCCACCTTGCACTCCCACCAATGTGATTCCTACAAACACAAACACCAGCGATGCTGATCCCTCAGTGAAACCAAATTGCTTCTCGCCCCACAACGAGAAAGTTGCTTCAAAGCCAGCGAAACCGAGCATGGATAGAAATCCAACCATCGCGAATCGTTGCAACGCTGGCGACAGTGCCTTACCGCGTTCAGATTTTTCCGTGATGTGCGATGTGTCTGGCTTGGTCTCCGGCAATCGAATAATTGCGGCAACTGCATTAATTGCAGCAATAGTTCCGGCAACATAAAACGGAACATGCGGACCACCAAGAGCAGCAAGACCACCAAGTGCCGGACCCACAACAAAACCAACTCCGAACGCTGCACCAAGTAGACCCATCAACCGTGCGCGTTGGTCTGGTGGCGCAATATCTGCAACGGCACCTTGTGCCACCGCAATACTCGCACCCGATGCACCATCGATGAGTCGACCTAGGAACAACACCCAGAGTGCACCGGCTGCACCAGTGATAAAGCTTCCAACTGCAGTACCAATGAGAGAAAAAACGATGACTGGTTTACGACCGACCTTGTCGGAGATGCGTCCAAGAATTGGTGCAAAGAACATCTGTGCAACCGAGAATGATGCAAACATCAGACCAACTTGTAAACCACTTGCACCAAATCGTTCTGCATATCGCCCAAGAATGGGCGCAACAATGCCAAAACCTACAAGGTCAAGTGCAACTGTTGTCCAGATTGTCCAATACCCCTTGGGCATTGGTGTGCGTTCTTTCTTAGCCACGTCGTACGCGCGTTCCGTCTTTTGTGGTTTCAACTACGTATCCAGCAGCTTGTAATTCATTACGAATTGAATCGGCTGCAGCAAAGTCTTTAGCGGCACGCGCAGCATCTAGCGCAATACCCTTAGCAACAATGTCTGCATCAATGTCATCACCGATTGATAGCTCAAGACCAAGTGCACCAAGAATTTCAATTACTGCCGCGCGAACAGATGAAACAGTGGCAACGTCGCCAGCATCCATGGCCGCATTTGCGCGACGCACCGAATCAAACACCAATGCCATTGCTGCAGTGGTGTCTAGATCGTTATCCATTGCAGTGCGGAAGTTTTGCACCACCTCTATGTCTGGTGTGCCAGCCGAATGCGCACTCGTTCGCGCAGCAAATGAGTCAAGACCGGCCAATGCTGTAACACATGCATCAATATTGTCTTGGCCCACGCGCACCGGCGAGCGATAGTGGGTCTGCAACAACAACATGCGGTATGCGCGTGCGTCGTAATGGTCGAGAAGATCAAGGAGATTGGCTACGTTGCCCAAACTCTTCGACATCTTTTCGCCCTCGAGGTCCACAACAAATCCGTTGTGCATCCAATGCTTCGCAAAAGTCTTTCCCAATGCAACTGCCTGTGCTCGTTCATTTTCGTGATGCGGAAAGCGCAGGTCTGCTCCACCGCAATGAAGATCAAAACCTTCTCCCAAAAGTTCAAGACTCATCACAACACATTCACTGTGCCAACCTGGCCGACCATCACCCCATGGTGCAGACCACGCAGGTTCGCCTGGTTTTGAAAATTTCCACAACGCGAAATCCGCAGGATTTTTCTTGTTGCTCGCACCCAATACTTCTCGGTCGCCACCGCCGCTCAGCATGTCATCAAGACTTTGATGTGCGAGTAGTCCGTAATCGGGAACAGACTTCACATTGAGATACACACCATCGTCAGTGACATACGCAGCGTCGCGTTCAATAAGTGTTGAAATCATGCTGACCATCTGGTCGACGTAATCAGTGGCATGCGGAACTTCATCGGGACGCAATACGCCCAACTTGCCCATTGCTTCAAACCACACGTTTTCGCACTTGTGGGTGATGTCTTCCCACGCACGATTCTCACGATTGGCGCGATCGATGATCTTGTCGTCGATATCGGTGATGTTCGACACGAGCCGGACTTCCAAGCCCGACCAGGTGAGGTAGCGGCGCAAAATGTCGTACACCAGTGTGGCTCGCCCGTGCCCCAAGTGGGGTGGCCCGTACACCGTGGGGCCACAGAGGTAGATGCCCACCTTGCCCGGCTCGCGCAGAGCCAGGGTTTTCACACTTTGTGTGGCGGTGTCATAGAGGTTCAGCACTCTGACCAGCCTACGATTTATGAGGTATGTCCACTGTCCCTGAGAAGCCCACCCTCGACAACATCGAGACAAAGTGGATGGATACCTGGCGTACCCAGGGCACATACGACTTCAATCGCTCCGCCACCCGAGATGCCGTCTTTTCCGTCGACACCCCTCCACCCACGGTGAGTGGCTCTCTCCATATGGGCCATGTCTTTTCTTATACCCATACAGACACTGTGGCTCGTTTCTGGCGCATGCGTGGCAAGAGTGTTTTTTACCCCATGGGTTGGGATGACAACGGTCTACCCACCGAACGTCGCGTACAAAATTATTTCGGTGTGTCATGTGACCCTTCGGTTCCATATGTTCCGAACTTGCAGCCACCGTTTCGTGGTGAACCTCCGAAGAACCACACACCTGTTCCGGTATCGCGACCGAACTTTATTGAATTGTGTGAAGAGCTCACTGCTCAAGACGAACAAGTTTTCGAAGATCTCTTTCGTCGTCTCGGACTTTCTGTCGATTGGTCTTTGCTGTACACCACCATCGAGGACAGATCACGTCGCACTAGTCAGCGTGCATTTTTGCGAAACCTTGCACGCGGTGAGGCATACACGCAAGAAGCACCAACATTGTGGGACGTTGACTTTCGTACTGCAGTAGCTCAAGCAGAACTTGAAGATCGTGAACGTCCTGGCGCGTATCACACCATTGCGTTCCATAAATCTGATGGCAGTGGCGATGTACTTATTGATACGACTCGTCCGGAATTGTTGCCTGCGTGCGTCGCGGTCATTGCACACCCCGATGATGAGCGGTACAAACCTCTCTTTGGTACCACGGTGCGCACTCCCCTCTTTAATGTTGAAGTGCCAGTACTTGCACATCCACTTGCTCAAATCGACAAAGGCACTGGCATCGCAATGTGCTGCACGTTTGGTGACCTCACCGATGTCATTTGGTGGCGCGAACTGCAACTGAACATGCGAGCAATCATTTCTCGCGATGGTCGTTTGATCGCAGAAGCACCTCACGGCCTTACCGACGAAACCGGAATTGCGCATTACAACGCACTTGCAGGAAAGTCAGCAAAGCAAGCACAAACTGCAATTGCAGACATGCTCGCAAGCTCGGGTGAAATGGTGGGCGAACCGCGACCGATTACTCACCCTGTGAAGTTTTACGAGAAGGGCGATCGCCCACTTGAAATCGTTACGAGCCGCCAGTGGTACATCCGCAATGGTGGACGCGATGCAGAATTACGCGACGCACTTCTTGCACGCGGCGCGGGTCTTACGTGGCACCCAGACCACATGCGTCACCGTTACTCGAACTGGGTGGAAGGACTCAATGGAGATTGGCTAGTAAGCCGTCAACGTTGGTTCGGCGTGCCAATTCCTGTGTGGTACCAACTCAACGAACATGGCGAAGTTCTTCATGAATCGCCACTTGTTCCCAACGAATCACACTTGCCTATCGACCCAAGCACCGATGTGCCAGAAGGTTTCACCGAAGCACAACGAGGCCAGCCTGGTGGATTCATTGGTGACCCCGATGTCATGGACACATGGGCCACTTCTTCTCTTACTCCGCAAATTGCTGGCAAATGGGAAGACGACAACGACCTCTTTGCACGCGTGTATCCATTCGATGTGCGCCCACAAGGTCACGACATTATTCGTACATGGCTCTTTGCCACCATGGTGCGCTCACACTTTGAACACAAGACCGCACCGTGGAGCAATGCTGCGTTGTCTGGTTGGATTCTCGACCCTGATCGCAAGAAAATGTCAAAGTCCAAAGGAAACGTTGTTACACCTGTCGACTTGTTTGAACAGTACGGCAGCGATGCAGTTCGTTACTGGGCTGCCGGAGCGCGACCTGGTGTAGATACAGCATTCAGCGAAGATCAAATGAAAGTGGGCCGCAAGCTCGCCACAAAGATTCTTAACGTCACCAAGTTTGTTCTTGGTTTCGGTGATGCCGACGAATCAGTTGCCCCGACAGAACAAGTTGACTGCGCAATGCTGCATCGACTTGCAGCAGTTGTTGAAGAATGCACTACTGCGTTTGAAGCATTTGATTATGCACGAGCACTTGAGCGAACAGAATCATTCTTCTGGTGGTTCTGTGACGATTATGTAGAACTTGTCAAGACGCGTGCCTATTCAGAAGATTCACCTGAGGGTTCACTCTCAGCACGAATCGCACTACGGCGCGCACTGTCTACCTTGCAAAGGTTGTTTGCACCTCTACTCCCCTTTGCAACTGAAGAGGTGTGGAACTGGTGGCAAACCGGATCTGTGCACCAAGCACAATGGCCCACCAGTGCAGAACTCACTGCGTCTATCTCTACATCTCCAGACGAAGCGCTACTGAATGCTGTCTGCACAACCTTGGCCATCATTCGTCGTTCGAAAACTGAAGCAAAAGTCAGCCAACGCCAAGGTGTCGACATGGCATCCATCACTGCCTCTGCAGATGCCGCTCGGGCAATCACCGCTGGCTGGATTGACATTGCAAATGCTGGGTCAGTTGCACAATGGGAAATCGCAATAGCTGAGAACGCGGAAATTGCTGTTGTAGTAACTCTCGCCCCAGTTGCGCAATAGACGCATCCTGCACTGATGCGACCAACCCGAAGCACCCACTAGGACTACCGTAGAGATGCCATGACTGAAGCCCTACTTAAGCCCCGTCGCAGTGGAAAGCACAAAGCGTTTCTTGTATTCAACGTGGTGCTGGCGATGACCACCGTGGCTGCCGGGTCTGGACTGCTGTATGCGAACTGGAAACTGGGCAATCGCCAAGTTGTCACTATCGACACTGTTCCTGAAGGCGACGGCGCACTCAACCTTCCACCTGGTGACCTCTCTGCAAAGAATTACCTAATTACTGGTTCTGATAACAGTGCATGTGTTGCTCCCGATTCCCCATATGCCGGCGGTTTCGGTAAGCGCACAAGTTTTGGCGAACGTAGTGACTCCATCATGGTCATTCGCGTCAACCCCATCGACAACCAAGCTGCCGTCATCTCCTTCCCTCGCGACATGTGGGTGAAGCAGGCAGGTTCGTCACGTAGCGGTCGCATCAACTCAAACTTCGACAAGAAGAACCCGAATCGCCTGATCCGTACCATCAAGGAAAACTTTGGCATCTCGGTTGATCACTACGTCAACATTGATTTCTGTGCATTTGCAGAAATTGTTGATGCAGTTGGTGGCGTCCGAGTTCCTTTCATCTTTAGAGCACAGGATTACCGCACCGGATTCAAAGTTCTACGGAAAAATGTTTGCTATCGATTCGCCGGCGATCATGCACTTGCATACATGCGCTCACGTCATTACCGCTGGTACGACTCCACACTGAAGAAGTGGCGAACAGACCAGTCATCTGACTGGGGTCGAATTGCTCGCCAACAAGACTTCATGCGACGCATGATTCGAAAGGCGCTCGATAAGTCACGCACCAGTCCACGAGTCGCCACAAACATTTTGAATGCCGCGCTAAAGAATGTCATTACCGATGATCGGCTTACCCCACTCAGTGTCTTACAACTTGGTCAAGCAATGAAGAACTTCAATGCAGACACCATGGGTAGTTACACCATGCCTGGTGTTGGTCAAATGATCGACAAGGCATCTGTCATCGTTCCAGATTTTGAAAGCGCAACATCGAAAAAGATTCTGTCTGTGTTCCAAGGAAAAGCGAGTCTTTCTCTTACGGTTCCCGGGTCAGAAAAAGCAGACCCATCAGCAACAGTTGTCGCTACAACTTTGGCAGTTGCCGCCGCCACAACTACAACAAAGCCTCAGCCAACCACCACCGTAAAAACAGTTCCCACCACAGTTGCTCCAGTAGTCACCATTTCGCGCACACCAACTACAACGGTTCCTAAAGTCACCATCAACCAAGACACTCGCGGCATCGTTCCTCCGAACGATCCAACCTGCCCGTTCTAAAGTCGCGCTTCGAGTGCCTGAGCTAGAACCTCAGGAATTTCACTTGGACCGTTGACCAATGAAATGACGGCTCCTACTTTCAATGCGAAAGCTGTTGCTTCGTCATGATCTTCTGCAGGTGCGATAACAACTAATTCATCGATGCCAGCAGCAGCCGCGATTGCATCTCCATCTACTGTTGCGCGACAGTCTGATAACAAAATCGCAATGCGCCGTCCAGCACGTGAGCGCGTCAATTGTTGTTGCGCTGCAATGAGAGCACCAGCAAGGTCGGTAGTGCCGTAACCGCGCAATGTAAGAACATCGTTAATCACTCGCTCACTAGATTTTGGAACATCTTGCGATTTGGTGACCACCACATCTTTTCCAAACGCAATCACGCTGTAGTCGTCGGGATTTCGACTGGCAATTGAAGCAGTAGCCACCGCTGACGTTGCAAGTGGTTGCCCACCCATAGAGCCACTTCTATCGAGTAGCAAGCAGAACGCCGTTCCTGGTTTTCTCCATCCACGAATGCGTAATCTTTCGGGGTCTACCGCAAGACCAGCACGCGCCTCACCAATCGCATCAAGACTGGCGTCAATGTCAAGATCGCCACCATCTGCTCGGTATGGCAACTCCACCATCTTGCCAATGCCCCGCGGACGCGCTTGCCCTCGATTACCAAGTTCAAGCATGAGTCGACCCGCTAGTCGTCGTGCTAACTCACGCAGTTTCGGATCTGTTGCTCCAGTGAGATCTGCAAGTAACCCAAGCATTTCATCTGGTGAATTCTGCATTGCTTCATCAACTGCTGCTTCGTCAAGTTCACCTACTTCAGGCGAAATCTGTTCAAAGTTTTCATTGCGCGAAAGATCACGCCGTGACGTGGTCTTCTTTCCAGCTTCTGCGACTGCTTGGTCAGCAGCCTCGCCTTCCTTCGTTACCGGGAGGTCGTAGCCCCTGTCGGGGCTCCAGCTTTTCCCTCGCCGGCATCTCCTTCACCGTCGACTCTGCCAAAAACGTCTTGCCAAATCTCTGTGACAATTTCTTCAGAGGTGCGCACGCCACCTTCACGCACACGCACACGACCAGACAGCGCAACTAACGCAGCATCGAGTCCAACGCTTGGCTGTGTCACTTCTGATTCGCGAAGTGCAGCTAACGACACCGCAACCTTTGCAAAGTCGACTGCGCCGCGTACTGAAGAACCAACTCGTAAATCTGTGTGAGAGCGAGTGAGGCGAACAACTTTGACCGCCTTCGACAACCAAGCATCAGTAAGGCCAGAGCCCTCTGTATGTCGACGCACGATTGCTTCTTCGTCTTCAGCAGATTGGTACGACATTGATACGCGACATACGCGGTCGTACACAGCACCAGAAATGCGTGCAGTACCCACAGCGTCAAATGGGTTCATGGCCGCAACGAGACGGAAACCGCTTACTGCAGCAACACGACCGAGCCGAGGAACATTGAGTTCACCTTCGCTCATCACAGTGATAAGTACGTTGAGGGTCTCTTCAGGGATGCGGTTGATTTCTTCCACGTACAACAAAGAACCGTCACGCATGGCAGTCACTAGTGGTCCATCAACAAAAACGGACGGGTCGTAACCATCACTCAGCACGCGTGCTGGATCGAAATGCCCCACCAAGCGAGCCGGCGTTAATTCAGCATTACCCTCAACAAACTCGAACCCGATACCTAAACCTTGAGCGACAGCGCGCAGCAAGGTGCTCTTGCCAGTACCTGGAGGACCTTCAAGAAGTACGTGACGATCTGCGGCCAAAGCGGCAAGCACCAATTCAACTTCTCGTTGACGCCCAACTACTTGACTCGACAACGCCGAGCGGAGTGACGCGGTATCAGTCATTGACGATGATGCCGCGAATGTTTTCGCCTTCACGCATTGCGCGGTAGCCCTCGTTGATGTCTTCAAGTGGATAGCGCTTCGTAATGAGTTCTTCAAGCTTTAGGTCGCCAACGCGATACATATCTAATAGACGTGGAATGTCGGCACGTGGGTTGAGGCTGCCAAAGATGGTGCCCTTCACTTCTTTTTGCCACATGGCAAGTTGGAACAAGTTGATGTCAGCACTTGTCTCGTCCATTGGAGAGATAGCAGTAACAACACATGTGCCGCCTTTGCCCACCATTGTCATTGCTTCACCCATCATGTCGCCATGCAACACACCAGGGGTCATGATGACACGGTCGGCCATCTGGCCCCATGACAATTCCATGAGATGTGGAATAGCTTCGGTCATGGAAGAGAACGTATGCGTTGCGCCAAATTCCATGGCCTTCTCACGCTTGAATTCAACTGGGTCGATAGCAATGATGTGCTTTGCTCCGGCCATGCGTGCGCCTTGCACAGCGTTGACACCAATGCCGCCAATGCCAACTACTACCACTGTGTCGCCAGGCTGCGTATCGGCACGGCTTGTAGCCGAACCCCAACCGGTAGCAACACCACAAGAAACAAGTGCCACGCAGTCAAGCGGAAGGTCTTTTTCAACTTTGATCAGTGACGCCTCTGCAACAGTTGCGTATTCGGAGAATGTTCCTAGCTTGGCCATCATTTTCACAGCGCGACCATCTTTTACGTGATGGCGATGCGTGCCATCGGTAATCATTCCGCCTGTCAAGGTTCCGGCACCAAGGTCACAGAGGTTCTGGCGGCCGGTAGAGCAATAACGGCAACGACCACATGACGGAACAAAGCTTGCCGACACATGATCGCCTACCTGTAGTGAACTAACACCAGGCCCAACCTTCACAACAACACCAGCACCTTCGTGGCCACCAATGAATGGAAAGAAGTCGTCAACACCCATCATGGCGAGTAGTTCTTTGGGGGGAACCATGTCACCAGTGACGAAGTGCTCATCTGAGTGGCACATTCCGGCAACTTTCCAATTCACCAACACTTCATTGGCTTTTGGATCATCGACTTCAATCTCTTCAACCACCCATGGTTGATCGATTCCGTACAACACTGCTGCTTTGGATTTCATGATTATTCCCCCTATGTAATTGTTTGTGTATCTCCGCCGAAGCGAAATGATTTATTCGTAAACCAGAACTCCGCGGATGTTCTTTCCATCACGCATGTCTTGGTAGCCCTCGTTGATTCCTTCAAGTGGGTACGTTTTCGTAACAAGGCCGTCAAGATCGAGTTGACCTTCGCGATACAAGCCGAGAAGCTTTGGAATGTCTGCGCGAGGGTTGCCTGAACCGAAGAGTGAACCAACAACCTGCTTCTCCATGAGTGTGAGATCGAGAAGGCTCATGTTTGCTCCACCCATTTCAAACGCTGGGTGAATGTTGGTGACAACAACGCGACCACGCTTTGCTGCGAGCGCCATTGCTTCACCCATCAATTGTCCGTCGCCAACACCCATTGTCATGATGACTTTGTTTGCCAATGTGCCCCATGTGAGATCTTGCAACAGGGGCAATGCTTCAGTCATAGAAGTTGCTGTGTGTGTTGCACCGAACTCCATGGCCTTTTCGCGCTTGAATTCAATTGGGTCGATTGCAACGATGCGCTTTGCGCCAGCAAGACGTGCGCCTTGAATCGCATTTGCACCAATACCACCAACTCCGACTACGACAACTGTGTCGCCAGGCGAAACATCTGCTGCATACACCGCAGAACCCCAACCAGTAACAACACCACAACCAAGAAGGCATGCCTTGTCGAGTGGAACGTCTTTTTCAATCTTGATACAAGATGCTTCGTTGACCACTGTGTGATGCGCAAAAGTTCCGAGCATGCACATCAAAGTGAGGTCTTTGCCTTGTGCATGGTGACGAGATGTGCCGTCTGAAATCTGCAAACCGAGTCCCATGAGTGCACCGAGATCGCACAAGTTCTGATGTCCGGTGGAGCAACTTGGGCATCGACCACATGAGGGGATGAAGCCAAAGACCACATGGTCACCGACCGACAACCAACTCACACCTTCGCCGATGGCTTCCACCACGCCGGCGCCTTCATGGCCACCAACGATTGGGAGGGCGAATGGAAGGTCTCCAGTTGTGAGGTGCTCATCTGAGTGGCACATGCCCGAAGCGGCAATCTTGACCAACACTTCGCCTGGTCCAGGAGCATCGAGCTCAATCTCTTCCACGCTCCACGGCGCATTAACTTCCCAGAGAACTGCAGCTTTCGTTTTCATCGAATGCCCCCTATTTGACGAGCCAGGCAACCTGGCGGTGTCCTTTGAGAATAGCCCTATCCCCCCAACATTCTCTAGTGGGCGTCTTTCCAACTACTGTTAGCGCCATGGAACAGGACAACACACCTACCCCCGTCGCCCCGACTGCAGATGCTGCAGTGGAATCTCCCGTCACCGAGGAACTCCTCGTGGAAGAGATCTCCATTGACGGCATGTGCGGCGTGTACTGAGCCCCACCTTTTAGCGGGGCGATGAATGACCGTCACTCTTGAGTCGGCATGCGAGTTACACCCGCAGGTGGCATTACGACCAGAACCATTTGGTGCACTTGCGTACCACTATGGAAATCGGCGACTGGTTTTTCTCAAACACCCCGACATTGTTCGAGTGGTGAAGACCATGGGACAACATCCATCCCTACGCGAAGCGCTGCTCGCTGAAGGGGTCGACGAGAATCGTTGGCCATCATTCGTCAGCGCCCTGTCCTCACTAACT
>Ga0209230_10000055_pt1 | contig 42596 bp, 49 predicted proteins | sample LakOntMetagenome_FD_187467 | JGI IMG/M metagenome (GOLD analysis project Ga0209230, IMG submission 187467) | Freshwater and sediment microbial communities from Lake Ontario - Sta 18 epilimnion Metagenome (SPAdes) (version 2) | ecosystem: Environmental > Aquatic > Freshwater > Lentic | place... | reverse complement strand
TAGAACCATTGCATATCAAACTGATTGGCATTCCTCATTTTTATGTACTTATCTATCATGCTTTTGATTTAAAAAACCTACCCTTGTCAGTACTCGGTTAACATACTAAGGGTAGGTAAATAAGTGGTTTACCGATACGCTTTACTTATACAAAGTATAGTAGGCTGGTTTCATGCAATAAAATATAATCAAAATCCTGGTCTTCGTCAATAATGTCTCCAGAGGTATATTTCACTTCTCTGTTTATGTTATTCTTTATTCTTTCGTCACAATCTATTGCGACTTGATACAGATAAGCTTTTGGTTTTGCTTCTGAGAATACATCTTCTACTGGCTTATCTTGTTTTAATATTACTCGTTTAAAAAGTGGCTCCATTATAATCCGTTATCTGAAATTAAACAATCCGTTTTTATTACTAATGCAGCTACTGAGATCGCATTTTCTAGGGCTACTTCTAGAACTTTTGTAGAGTCGATAATACCAGTCTTCAATAAGTTTTCTACTTTTCTTGTCTTTACGTTTACACCAAATCCAAATTTACTTGCAGAAGAACTAAATGCAACACTATCCATAGAGGCATTACTTAATATTTGAAAGAATGGCATGTGGATGGCAGAGACTACATTGTAATAACCTAATGATGTAGCACCACTAAGTTTTTCTCCTTGTTTCATTCTTCTCTCAGCAATATGTTTGTAAGTAGATCCACCTCCAGAAACAAAGCCACCATCAACTGATGATCTAACAGCATGTACTGCGTCTTCAATACGGTCTTTCTTTTCTTTTAGTTCTGATTCAGTTACACCACCTACGTATATAATAGCAACTGTATTCTTAAGGTTAGACAATCGCTTTGATAATTTTGCTTTGTCAAATTGATCTGCTGCGCTTTCTATTTGGCCTTTGATATCCTCAGCTCTTTTTTCTACTTCTTCTGAAATACCCTCACAGATAAATACCGTTCTATTCTTGTCTGATAAAATCTTTTTAGCAAGACCCATCTTAATCTTAGTACTTGTTTTTGTAGAGTAAACTTCACCTGATGTGAATGCTGCTAGATCCTCTAAGATGTTTGTTCTATTTAACCCAAAATCTGGGCTAAGTGTTACAGATACATTTAGTGTGCCTTGCATTTTACTCTTAGCTAGAGTTGCCATAACACCTTCGTCTACATCTTCTGCTACAATAAACAAAGAGTTTCCGTTTGTTTGGCATTCTCTTACAACTGGTGCGATATCGTTGATAGATTTAATCGGGCCATCGTAAATTAAAATCTTGGCGTTCTCTAGAGTAACTGTCATTGTAGATTGATCTGTGATAAAGTGTGGAATTGACCATCCTCTTTCGATTGACATACCTTCAATAAACTCTGTTGTGGTATCCCTTGAAACACCTTCTTGAATATCAATAGTTCCTTCGTTACCAACTTTAATAAAAGTGTCTGCTACAACTTTACCAATTACTGGATCGTTATTTGCAGAGATAGTTGCTATTTGAAACATTTCTTTTTCTCCTACTTTTTTAGTAAGCTTGTGTAAGTTTTTTTGAACTTCTTTAAAAGCAATATTCATACCCTCAATAAACTCTACGTGAGATACGCTCGGTGCAAACTCTAAAACCTCTAATGCATTTCTTACTAAAAATTCTGTTAGTACTGATGTTGTAGTGGTACCATCACCAACTAAATCTACAGTCCTTCTTGCTGCTTCTTTTAATAATTGACCCCCCATTTCTCGGAAGTCGTCATCTTGCATAATGCTTTCTGCTACAGTAACACCATCTTTAGTAATGTGGTTCCTAAAACCCATTTTATTCCTGATGATAACTGTCTTCCCTTCTGCCCCCATTGTAGTCTTAACTGCACTGGCAACAACTTCAATTCCTTCTTTTAAAGCTTGTTTAGCTTCGTTATTTAATTTTATTAACATAAGACTCTTTTAATATTTCTTGATTTATTCTCCACTGTTTGATAAATCTTTGTTTATCATCTTCCCAATTACATTTCATACTAGGAAAAAGATTTTCTAAATCTCCTGCTTCTAATAGTTTTTGGTATTCCTCTTTAATTATTTTTTCTTCATCCTTCATAAGACATTGTATTTAAACTATTTGCAAGCATCATAAAATCCTCATTATCCAAAGCATCTAGAGTTTTATCAATTCTATAAATGACTCTGTCTTTACCTCCTAAATTGTTTAGCATAACTGCATTAAAAGCATTGTATTCTTCTACTTGCCCGGTCTCTGGATTAAGAGAGCTTTCTTTAGAGAATGCTAAGAATGTACAGTTTTTACCAAGGTGGTTTTTTACTTCAGATAAATTACGCAACAGATGATTTTTAGTCACCTGTTGCTGTAATGGTTTATTTTTCATCTGTTGTGTTTTGCATAGCTCTTAACTCTTCAAAGCTCTTAGCTAACCCAGACTCGATATTTCTTTGGTGAATTGAGGCAAGTAATTCTTGTCCTTCAACCATTTCCATAGAAAGTTTATCTGAGAAAAATGTCTTAACATTGTTTGGGCTAAACGTAGATTCACGGTTAGTTACCATAACTACTTCTCTATTTTGGATTTGCTCCATAGTAGGGCTTTCTACTCTATTTGAGGTTGCTACTTCGATCCAATCTGTAACTTCTGGTAAGTAGTTAACAATTGTAGCTCTAATACCTTGTTCTACAGCAGCTTTTAATTTGATAAACTCTTTTGCTGAAATAGTAATCATCTCATCTCCTTGGTAGCCAAATCCTTGTGGCATTGGTGTGTTTTGTTCTTGTGTCATGTTTTTTAAATATTAAAATGGTAAATCGTCTTCTTCGTCTTCTTGTTGGTTTGTTACTAGTTGGTCCTTTTTAGCTTCTGGTTTTTGTGGTAAAGGCTCCTCTTTATTCTCTTCTCTAGGAGCTGATGAATCTGTCCTCCAAGTTAACCTTGATACAGCTAATTCTAATTGCTCTAGTAGATACTCGTCTTTTGCTTCTAGTGATGCGGCTGACGGTTTGTTTTCGCCTAGCTTTTTAACCCACTTAATTGCTGGAATATCTCCAGGTACTAAATCTCCTTCTCTATTATAGTAGCTATTGCTAAGTGCAGGTTTAATTTTTTCTCCATTTACTGTAAAAGAAACTCCTACTTTTGCATATTTTTCACCTTCTGGAGTAAATCTGTAAGGGTATAAAAGAATATTTTGTTTCTTTTCTAATAGAGGTAAGAATTTTATTACACTCTCAGCATAGTTATTTATGTTGTTTCTTTGGTCAAAAATTCCGATTGGTGCATAATACTGATTATTACCGTCTAAGATACTAAAAGAAATCTCTTTTCCATAACTACTTTCATAAATAGTAACTGAATCCAATGTTCCTGTAACTCCTTTGTCAAAGTACTTTCTATAAGTTACCTTACCTGTTGTGGACTCATGTTTTTTGTATTCGCTTTTTTCGTCCTTAGAGTAAAGATAAAACTGACCTTGAGTTTTGTCTAATTGTAAATAGTTTTTGTTAAATTCCATATTTTGCATTTTTAATTTTTAGTTCTAATTCTTCTGCCGTTTCTTCTACTGTTAATTTATAATCTATTTCTGTGTAGACCGCACATCCTCTATCATCATTGTTTACCATAAAACTAATTAGATCTATCCTAATCCTAGCTTCACTAATTACTTCTACATAATCTTCCTCATTTGTTCCTAGAAGAGCATCCTCTAATAATTCTTCTGGTGGTGGTATTCCTAAATCTTCGTAGAAATCTAAACCTCTTCCGTTAGAGTCTTTCTTACTTAGACTGTCTATTCCGTCCATTCTTTTTTGAACTTCGTCTTTTAATTTAGACGAGATTACTGATACAGTAATAAATTCTCTTTTTTCCATTCTTGGTCCTTTAAATCTTGTTGAGAGTTTTCCTGTGTAAACTCTACATTCGTTATTAGTAATGACTATTCTATTATCTGTGTTATCCCATTGGATATCTTTTTTCTCAACTTCTACGTCATTTAAGAAGTATTTTTTAATAGTTTCGATTTTCATTTGGCAAAGATACGATTAATATTTGGATTATGCAAGTTATTTGTATTCAAAGTCTAAAATTTTTCCAACAATATCAGATCTATGGTTAGTTTTTAGCTTAACCCACTTGATTTCTTCAATTTTTTTGGATAATTCTATCACATAGGACAATCCGTTATACTCGTCACGGATATCTTTTTGTTCGTTATCTCCGTTGATAATAATCTTACCAGTTTTACCAAGCCTAGTTAAGATAGCCAGCATTTCTGCTTTAGTAAGATTCTGAGCTTCTTCTACTACAAGTACATCATCAACTGTTTTACCTCTAATAAATTGTACAGGCAAAGCTTTTATTTTATCTTCTTTTATTAGGTCTAAGATCTTAACCTTATCATAGCATTTAATCAAGTTTTCTTGAAATGCTTCTAGATATGGATCAAACTTATCTTTCAAATCCCCTGGTAAGAATCCTAAAGATGCTCCAACTTCTACTGCCGCCCTGGTAACTAATATGTGATCACATTGTTTCTTCATCAAGAAGTCTAACGCTGTTTGTGCACAAATTAACGACTTTCCACTACCTGCTCTTCCTGTAACAACAACAATTTGATTGTCAATTATTAATTGCTTAGTCTCTTTTTGTTCTTCATTTAGTGTAATCTGATATTTAATATCTGACTTCCTAACTCTATTGGGTTCTTTCATGTTATTGTTTAAATTATTTTTTTTCCAAATCTTCTTAGTGATACTCCGTCATTCAAAAATTTACAGTCATCTAGTGCACCTGAGCAGATAATTTCTTTTGCTTCTTGGTAGGTTAGATCGCTATCGTTATTTGATAAAAGTAGTATTTTTCTTTTTATAAAAAACTTTTTATTATTTTCTTTAATAAACTTATTACTAGATAGATAAGATTTCCAATCACTTTCTTTAGTAACGTATTCATACGCTTTTAATCTCTTGTCTTTAAGAGCTGTCTTTTCTTTTTTACCAAATGTTCTTTTTCTCCTAGTATATAGATTCTTTTTACCTACGTATTCAAAAGTTACATTGTTAGTTTTAGGATCACACAATTGTAATTTGTATACAAAGCCCCAAATGTTATGCATGTGTTTCTGCAGATCTTGGAGGGAGCCTATTGACTCTCCTCCGTAACTCCAATCTGTATAATTATTCTTTGTCATTAGATATCAAAGTGTTGTCTAATCTTTAATTCAATCTCGTCAGATAATTCTGGGTTATCTCTTAAAAGATCTTTTACATTACTAGCTCCTTGTCCTAATTTAGTATCTCCATAGCTAAACCATGAGCCTCCTTTTTTAATAACTCCAATATCTTCACCTATTGCTAGTATCTCACTAGATCTGTCGATACCTTCTCCAAAAACAATATCAAATTTAGTGACTTGAAAAGGTGCAGCTAATTTATTTTTAATAGTCTTTACAGTAACGTGGCTATTAACTCTGTTTCCGTCTTTATCGTCATCTCCTTTAGACTTACGGATATCAATTCTGGTTGATGCGTAAAATTTAAGAGCTTCTCCTCCAGGAACTGTCTCCGGGCTACCAAACATAACTCCAATCTTCATTCGTATTTGATTTGTCCAAAGAAGTACAGTATTTGTTTTGTTAACAACTCCAGTTAGTTTTCTACAAGCTTGTGACATAAGTCTTGCGTGAAGACCCATCTTAGAATCCCCCATTTCTCCTTCAATCTCTGCTCTTGGTGTAAGTGCTGCAACTGAGTCAATAACACACACTGATATTTTACCTGATGCAATTAAAGCCTCTGCAATTTCTAAGGCTTGCTCTCCACTATCTGGCTGTGATATAATTACTTGCGTCATATCTAACCCTAAATGCTCAGCATATCTTCTATCAAAAGCGTGCTCTGCGTCAATAAATGCAACTCTTTTTTCAGGGTTATCTTTTTGTGCTTGTATCATAGTGTGGATACACAGTGTGGTTTTTCCTGAACTTTCCGGGCCGTAAATCTCAACCATTCTTCCTTTACCCCAGCCACCGCCAGTAATGATATCTACTCCTAGGGATCCTGTGCTTTGTCTCTCAGTCTGTATAACTGTGTCTCCAACAATAACTGCACCTTTCCCAAAACGTTTGTCCATGCTTGCTAGAACATCAAATAGCGGATCTTTTTCTTCCATCTTTGTCATATATTATTTAGGTATTAATTCGTAATCTATTGCGGCTTTTAAGGCTTTTCCTTTGGTGCCAAACCAATTAAAATCTTTATTTGATACTAGCCAAGAAATATAGTTTTTATCCTTTTCAATAACATAGGAAACAGTCTTTCCGTTATGTTTCCCAAAATAAAATACTACATCTTTTGGTTTGCTTAATCTATTCTTCTTTTTATCTATAAGGCTATTTTTTGTAGGCCTTGTTATTGCATCAATAGGATAATTACTTATTAGGTACTCATCTCTAAATAACCCCCAACCATAATCCTCAACAAAGTCTATTGTGAAATCTTCTACTTTACCAAATCTGGAAAAGTTCTCGCTAAAATCTACAATAAGAGTTTCTTTTTTATCATCGTGTAATCTACAGCCACGGCCTACCATTTGATAATATAAAGCAAAAGACATCGTTGATCTTGCTATAATTATAGTATCTAACTCTGGGTAATCAAAACCTGTAGTTAATATACCTACATTTATTACTGTTTTTATAGTACCAGATTTGAAACCTTCTATTATTTCATCACGTTCTTGCTTTGATGTTTTTGAACTAACATGTCTAGATCCTTTTATATTCTTAGCTAAATCTTCAGCTTCTTCTATAGATGGAACAAATACTAAAATAGCTTTTCTATTTTGCTTAATACAATCGCCTACTTTAGTTATAATTTGCTTCTGGATATCATTTCCTTTATAGAAAAGCTTAATACTATTGTCGGTAAAATCTGATCCTGATGTATTAACTTCTAATATTGATTTATCTTGATTTATGTATTCGTATTTCAACGGTGTCCAAAAATCTTTAGCTATGTCTTTTATCTGGGATACATAAGCAATATCTGAAAATAATTTATATTGCAGTTTTGTTAACATCTGCAGTTCTGATCCACTCATTCCTCCGCTTAATACAAATGGAGAGGCTGTTAATCCAACAACATTAGTTATTTCTAACTTCTTAATAAAAGATCTTAGCTGAGATCCTGATTTAACTCCTATGTGAGCTTCATCTATAATTAGATTTTTTACGCCTAATTTTTTTAAACTATCTATTTCTTTTACTATTGAACCTATTGTAGCAAATGTCACTTTGCTTAATTCTTTAACACCGGCTGATGCAGAGTATATCGTTGCTTTTCCGCCAACATAAAGAAACTTGTTATAGTTTTGTTCTAAAAGTTCTTTTGATGGCTGTAATATAACTACAGGAGTTTTTAACCTTTTAACTACGTCAGCTATTAGTAGACTTTTTCCGGCACCAGTAGGCAAGACAATAAGCTCTTTTCTGGATTTCTTGGAAGTCAAGATATCATAAGCTACGTCTGACGATTCTTTTTGGTACTTTCTTAATTTAAACATCTTCTACTAATTTTTTACAAAGATACTAATAATATACGAGGAAAAAAAATTTATAGAGATAAAAATCCATAATATTTTGTAAATATTTGCGGTTTACCTAGTACAATATAGGAAACCGTACTTTTTTTGCTACCAATCTCATCTCTAATATTTTTGCGGTTTCCTTTGCTAGTGATGTTGGTAAGAAAACTGCTCTTTTTAATAATGGTGTGTTGCGGTAAAAACACCCCCCTACCCCCCTCTTAAATAAAAAGAGAGAGGTAGAGAGAATCCCAGAATAGGAAAAACACCGAATCCACATTCTGTAGGTTTTTTGTTCTACTACTTTACTAACCCCTTCTTCCTTCTAGTTAGTATTCGATTATATTATTTATTTAACAACCTACACATAGCTTTAGCTGAAACCATAAAAACAGCTATACTCTGGCGAATATTGTATAACTAGTATACACATCTCTTCCATTTAGCCTAGGTAATTTCTCACCGCAAATACGAATCTTTTCAGATAGCCACGTATTATAATAAATATTTTTGCAAATTTACAAATAATAATTGGATAAAACAAATACGTTAAACATTTTTTTATTATTTTGGATGTTATTTATTAAATTACTACCTTTGCAAAAATAAAAAAACCATAATTATGCCAGTAGCAGATTTAACTTACTCCGAGTTTCAGGAGATAACATACGAAGAGTTTTACGACTTACTTTGGGAAAATGTTTCAGAAAATATTGTATCTACAAAATACTTAGATGAGAATGATGATTATATTAGCAATATGACATTTGACTTATATAGATTATTTCAAATGAATGGCACTATGAGTATCAGGGCACTTGGAAGGATACTAGAGTCGTTCTTTTTTAACTTTTTTAGATATAAACCTAAGAATGAGAATATAATAGAAAAAGAGTATTAGTTAAATAAATGTTAATTATCTTGTAGTGTATGTATATTTTATATATCTTTGCATAAAAAAATATAGTGAAGTTTCCAACATTAAAATCGACATATAGGAATGAGATAGATAAGATAGATAAAATTCTACAGATCTATTCTCTTACGCAAGATAAGCCTCTTAGAAATTTTGAAAGAATAATCCTAATTTATTATATTAGAAATGGTTATAGTAAAGAGACCAAAGAATTTATAAAAGAGGATACAGGAAAAAAAGATGGTGATATTAGAGTAGCAGATTTGCATTTAAGAAATAAGGGTTTTTTAAATCCAAGTGCTACAAATTTAAGAATGAGTAAGTTATCACCAGATATGGATAGTATAAGACAGAGTTTTATAATCGGTAAAAAAGATGTATATGTCCTACTCCTCCAAAAAGAATAAGACAATAGTTTTTTCTGAAGATATAATAAAAGAGTTAGCAGAAGAGTTTGGTATTGAAGAAAAATATATTGAAGATGTACTTGATACAAATATAAACTATTTAAAACATTCGCTAAAAACCAAAGAGGATGTTGTGCTGGTTAATTTTCCAAATTTAGGCAAACTTGCATTAAATTATTATTTAGCATTATCTTCAAAATTTCTAAAGAGAAATAAGATAGACGAAAAAGTAGAGGTATTAAAAAAGATACTTAGTGAAAATGGTAATAACTTAAAAAATTTTAGAAGACCACTTATTTACAAATTTGGCAAAAAATTACAATCTGATATTTTTAATAGATTAAATGTAATAGACTCTTTTGTAAGAATTTGGTCAGATATAAATATAAAGTATGATGAAAAGATTAATAAGTAAAATTTGGCTACCAGTAAAATCAAGATTAGAGTACAAGGGCGAGCTTACAGAATTACAAAAAGAGAGATTAAAAATTTGTGGTAAATGTCCGCATAACTCTGACAATAAAGAAGCAAAAACTTTATTGGATAGATTAAAAATAATGGCAAACCAAACATTAAACATTTTGACAGGTGTTAGCATATCTAAAGATTCAGTGTGCTTACAGTGTGGTTGTGAATTAGTATTCAAATCTTCTCAAGAAGATCAAGAGAATATGTGCCCACTAGGTAAATGGAATAATATAAAATAAAAATGAAAATAACAACAGACAAAAGAGTAAAAGAAGTAGCTGAAAATACTTCATACATGATACAGTATGGTACTATAAAAAAAGGATCAGACACTTCAGTATTAATAGTTATTGAAGATGCAGAGCACGTATCAGCCACAAAGACTTGTGGATGCACAATGCCAAGTATTGTATCAACCCCAGGTAGAATTGAGCTCACTATTACATATGACTCAAAAAAACTAGGGGTTATTAATCAAAGAGTAGTCGAAAAAGTATTAGACAAAGGGGTAGAAAAAAGTATCTCTTTTAATTTAACAGGAACAATAGTATAATGAATTATAAAAATAACGCAATTAGAGAAATGCAAGAATTAGTAAAATCTTTCCCTGATTACACATTAGGAGAAATACTATATTCATTTTTAAGAGTAGCCGGAGCAAAAAGCATATCTGATATTTTAGAAAAGTCAGATGAGGAATTATTTACAGCAATAGAAAAAACCAAAACAATAGAAAATGAAACAGCTTAAATCAAAAATCGCAGAATTATATTCGGAATTTAAACAGTTTGAAGAAATAGTAAAATTAAAAAATGAAGAGGTTGTTAAATTGAAAGGCAATGTAAAAGCATTAATTTCCGATAAAGACCCTGAGACATTTAAGGATGTTTTACTTAACGCATATGTTGATACTATCTTGTACAATAAAGATTTACAAGTTTTATATTTAAAACTAATAAATGCAATTGAAATTTACATTGAGTTTTCTACAGAATCTTTACCAGAAGAGATAGAAAAGTTTTATAATGACATGAAAGACTGGGCACCAAAAAGGGATTTTAAAATCGAAAAAGAAGATCTAGTAGAAGTAGAGCCAGGCAAATTAGCTAAGGCCAGAGAAGATTTTTTAAAAGGCGATTTTTACCAGGGCCTACTAAAACAAATAAAAGAATCAAATAATGTCTGATTTTGTAGATAATTTTATAAAAAATCACAAAGAGTATTTTGGAAGAAATAAGGTAGTAATAGAGGCAAATCATTGGGATGACTCAGAGAGATACTCTGAAAAATCTAAAGTTTTTTCTGATAGAATATCTAACTTAGAATCTGAAGACCCTAGAGATAGAAATAGAAAGCTACAAGAGATTGAAAAAGAAATAAGACAAGCAGCCGAACAGTACAAAAAAACCAAAGAAGCACTCTTTAAGCAGGAAAATGAGCTTACCAGTTCCATACTAGGTAGGCTTTCTGTGTTTATATCTGAGTCTCAAGGAGATAGACATCTAAAAAAGACACAAGACTTTATAGACGAAACTGTAGAAATTATAAATATCCATATAAAAAAATGTGATAACTACCTGAAGTATAATCTTGACGTACTTGTAGATAATGCAGAAACAGAGCAAGAAGCTGATTATAAAGCTCAGGAAATTGTATTCCAAGACACGGTATTTAATGAAAAGATAAAGATACAAGAGAAACTATCTAAATTAAATATTAATAACTCTACCGATAATTTAACAGTTAAGTTTTTTAAAGATCAAAAAGCCTCTTTATTTATGAAGGAGCCACTTATCATTAGAAATCTTGATATTAATATAGCCACAGAAGCTGCATTTAGCCATATAAACTTAACAACTTCAAAAGAGATGTTAATTAATATGAAAGATAAAGATATACCAAAATGGAATCCTAAAAAGCATTACTGGGAGCAAAGTAAAGATGTTTTACAATTCTGGGAAGAAGAAAGAGAAAAAGTAACAAAGGGCATAAATATAAATGGTTACTATTTTCATCCATGGCTATATTGGCACCTAAATGTTTTTAAAACACCTATACCACAACCAGATAAAAGTGAGCCTACAATAAGTCCATACTTTCGAGATAACGAATGGTTCTTTGTAGAGAATCTTAAGAAAGCAGAAGACGCAGGAGATAAGGGTTTACTATTGTATGGAACAAGACGTTTTACTAAGTCGGTATTACTAGCTTCATACATACAATGGAAAGCCCATACTAAGCCAAATGCCGTAGCTACGTTAACAGGTGGGTCAGAAAAGGATTTACAGGATCTAACAGATAAAGTTAGAACCTCAATGGACCATACAACCCCGGCATTTAAATTAGAGGTGCAGAGCCAAGCATGGGATGGTGGTAATACTATCTTAGGAATAAAAGAAGATGCATCTAATATAGTAAAATATTCAACCATATCTGTAATTAACTTAGCGGCAGGTTCTAAAAAAGCTTCTCAAAAAACAGCAGGTGGTGCACCTAGTGCGTTTGTGAATGATGAGATAGGTAAGTATGATTTTTTAAGATCTTATTTAGCAGCTTTACCATCATTTGAAACACCTTACGGATTTAAGTGTGTACCAATTCTAGTAGGAACCGCAGGTGAGGAAGGACTATCAAAAGACGCTAATACTGTACTTTCTGATCCAGCAAAATATAATCTTATGCCAATGGACTGGGATTTGCTAGAAGATAAGATAGATCCAGAATACATTACATGGAAAAGAAGAAAGTTTGGTATATTTGTACCAGCACAGATGGCTTATAAAGAGGGTTTCTTAAAAAAGGACACACCATTCTCAGAATATATAGGTATAGAAGATGAAATGTTAGACTCTATAAATATACAAGTCACTGATTGGAAAGGCAATAAAGAAAAACTAGAAGCTTGGAGAAAAGAGGCCGCAGGGGATAAACTACTAGAACAGCAAAGAACTGTACAGTACCCAATTGACCCAGAAGAGTGTTTCATGTCATCTGAAGAAAACCCTTTTCCAGCATTGGAAGCAAAAAGACATAAAGAGTTTTTACTCGAATCTGGAGATATAGGAAAGAGAGTTACCATAATACAAGAATCTAACGGTAAAATAGCTTATGAGATGAACAATAAACCTCTAGCTGAATATCCACATCCAGGAGGATTTATTGACGCTCCTGTGATACTATATGAGGACTTACCATCAGATAAACCAGTAGACTATTTGTATGTAGGAGGATTTGATGATTATAAACAAGAAGAATCAGGGACAGACTCTGTTGGATCATTCCATATATACAAAGTAAATATTGGCATGGATAAATGGTGTGGTAGAATTGTAGCTTCAGTAGCAACAAGACCGGATCCACATAATAAAATGTATAGACAGATATATTTACTAATGCAAGCATTTAACGCAAAGGTATTTATGGAGAATGCGGATATGGGTTTTAAGGAATACTTAGATAGAAAGAGAAGTACAGATCTTTGGCTTGTAGAATCTATGGATTTTAAATCAGATATGTCACAAAGATCTCAAGGTAAAAGAAGATATGGATGGGCACCAACACCTGAGAATAAGAAGTTTTTATTTGGGCTATTAAAAAATTATGCCAAGCAAGAATTTACTATTTATGATGAAGACGGAATCGAAAAAACCATACTTGGTGTACAGATGATCAATGACATAGGATTACTTGATGAAATGATATCTTATAAAAAAGAGAACAACGTAGATAGAATGACATCATTTATGTCATGCCTAGGTTATGAATTCTATTTGTTTAATAATTATATGCTACCAACAATATCAAATAAGAAGCAAAAAACAGAGGAATCTCAAAGGAAAAAGCCAGAAAAAAATATGGCACAGAGGTTGTATGGGTCTTCAAGTAGGGATATGAGGTACTTCTAGAATATTTAACTAATTTTGAAGATTGCTAAAATTTAACTAATTTTGCAAATTAAAAAACAAAATAAAAAATGAAAGATTATAGTAAAAAGTTCCCTCTTCCAAAATCTAATTTTTGGCACGAAATACCTGATAGAGTAGTAGTTTTAGAAAATGAAGTAAAAGATTTATCAGAAACCCCATCTTCAATTGCCACTAATGGTACAACTCTTTATTCTACTAATCCTTTAGCAGGTCCTACAGCTAATTATGGTACTGTAGCATTAGGAGATGAAGCAGGTAAAGATGCATTACTTGCAGGTAATTCAAACTTTATTGGATTTGCTGCAGGTTATCAAGCTACAAATGCTTATCAGTCAAATTTTTTAGGGCAATACGCAGGTCAAGGAGCTACCAATGCAGATAGTTCTAATTTTTTAGGATATTCAGCAGGTTTATCAGCTACTAATGCACGTTATGCTAATTTTTTAGGATATTCAGCAGGTCTTTTTTCTGAAAATGCTATTTATTCAAACTTTATAGGACAAAATGCCGGAGCTTATGCAACTAATGCTTCATCTTCAAACTTTATAGGATATCAAGCAGGTAGAGCTGCATTGAGTGCTTATGACTCTAATTTTATAGGTGCAAACGCAGGATATCAAGCTACATATGCTCCCTATTCAAACTTTATTGGTAACCAAGCAGGATACCAAGCAACTTCTGCACAATATTCTAATTTTATAGGTGCAAACGCAGGGTATCAAGCTACTAATGCTTATAATTCAAATTTTTTAGGGCTTAGTTCAGGGTACGCCTCTACTGATGCTAGAAATTCAAACTTTATAGGAAGTAATACAGGTAAATTTGCTATTAATGCTTATGACTCTAACTTTTTAGGTCGTGATGTAGCTTATCAAGCAACTAATGCTAGGCATTCAAATTTCTTAGGACAAGAAAGTGGTTATCAAGCAACTAATGCATTTTATTCTAATTTTTCTGGGTACCAAGCAGGTAAACTTGCAAGTGGTGCAGCTTATTCAAATTTCTTAGGACAAAATGCAGGAACATCAGCTACTACAGCTTATAATTCTAATTTTCTTGGTCAAAGTGCTGGACAAAGTGCTACCAACGCTAACAATTCAAATTTCTTAGGGCAGAGTGCAGGTATATCTGCTACTGGTGCTAATAACTCCAATTTTATAGGGCAAGGCGCAGGATATTTAGCATCTAATGCATACAATTCAAATTTCTTAGGGCAGAGTGCTGGTTATTCAGCTACTAATTCTTACCAATCAAATTTTTTAGGTGATAGTTCTGGCTTAAATGCCACAAACGCATACAATTCAAATTTTATAGGACAGAGAGCTGGTAGAGACGCAACAAGTGCTAATAATGCAAATTTTATAGGGAATGGTGCTGGTTGGGGTGCTACTAATGCAAGTGGTTCAAACTTTATTGGTGTAGGATCTGGTCTTTCTGCAACTAATGCTAATCAATCAAATTTTATTGGTGGATTTGCTGGTTACGAAGCAACAAGTGCTAATTTTTCATTATTTGCTGGATATGCTGCTGGTTGGGGTGCAACAAACTCTAATGCAGCAACATTTTTAGGTTATGCTGCTGGTCAATACTCACCAAGTGCTTCCTATGCTACTTTTATAGGATATCGTGCTGGATACTTAAATTCAAGTGGTAGTTATTCAACATTTATTGGTTTTCAGGCTGGTTACAATTTTAGCACTAGTGCTACTAGTACAGGTACAAATAATATTATTATAGGAACAAATATATCTTTACCAACTGCTACTAATAATAGTCTTAATTTAGGTGGAGTATTATTTGGTACTGGTTTACATTCTACAACAACTGGATCTCCATCTATAACCTATAACACTGGTGGTAAAATAGGTATTGGTGTTGTTACACCTACAGCTAATTTAGATATAGCCGCATCAACAACAGCATCAGCTTTAATGAGGTTAAGAGTTGGACCAGCACCAACATCCCCAAATGATGGAGATGTTTGGCTAGAGAGTAACACAGATACAGGCCTAAAGATTAGAATTAATGGCAACACAAGAACAATAACTTTAAGTTAGTTATTTAACTAATTTTGTAATACTAGAATATTTAACTAATTTTGCAAATTAATCTAAGCAAATAAAAATGAAAAATTACGATAGTAAATTTCCTCTTCCAAAAACAAATTTTTGGCCAACTTTACCAGACAGAGTAGTAGCTTTAGAGGATGAAGTAGAAACATTATCTCAAACACCCTCTTCAATAGCAACTATTGGTACTTCATTATATTCTACAAACCCTGCTTCAGGAATACCCCCTAATTCTGGTAATATTTTTTTAGGAGAACTAGCTGGTGACCCAGGAGAAGAAATGTCAAATGCTGTTTATTCTACCTTTATAGGACCAGGTGCAGGATATGAAACTTATAATGCATATCACTCTAACTTTATAGGTTATCAATCAGGTAAAGGAGCTCTTGTTGCAAATAACTCAAATTTTTTAGGATTACAATCAGGGTTAGATGCAACAAATGCTGAATACTCTAACTTCTTAGGCAGGTTTGCTGGTTATCAAGCAAATAATGCTTATAGTTCAAATTTTTTAGGGGCTTATTCTGGCTATCAAGCCACAGATAGTTATAATTCAAATTTTTTAGGACAAAATTCTGGTTACCAATCTCCTAATGCTTATAGATCGAATTTTTTTGGACCTAGTGCTGGAAGTAGTTCTGATTTTGCAAACAACTCTAATTTTCTTGGACTTTTAGCAGGTAACAATGCCCCTTATGCTAATGGTTCAAATTTTCTTGGAGAGCAAGCAGGACAAAATGCAACTGGTGCAGCTTATTCAAACTTCTTAGGAACTGTAGCAGGAAGAAGTGCAACTTTTTCTTCTTATTCAAATTTTTTAGGATTTCAAGCAGGGCAGTTAGCCCAAAGTGGTAATTCTAACTTTTTAGGAAAAAGAGCTGGCTATAATGCAAATAATTGTTATGCTTCTAATTTCTTAGGTTATTTAGCAGGAGAAGGTACATCAAATGTTTATAGATCAAACCTTTTTGGTGCTGAAGCAGGAATGAATTCTACAGGAGACAATGTTAATGCTTTTGGTTATCAAGCACACAAAGGAGGATCATTATCAGGACAAACAGTTTTTGCTAATGGCTCTTTACCTTCTTATACAAATAGAACTGCAGCAACAACAGCAATCACTGTTCCTAATGGAGCTGTAGCAGGAAGTACATACTTATACTATAATCAAACAACTTTTGCCATAGAGGCAGTAAGACTTTAATAAATAAATAAATAAATAAATAAATAAATAAATAAATCATGAAAATCACATTTGAAACACCAAAAGAAATTGTAATCGTTAAAGAATTGAAAAGAACTTTTGAAGAAGTAACAATTGAAGAAGTTACAGATAACGCTGAAAGAAAAGTTGTAAGAGCTTTTACAAGAGAATTAGGACAATTAGTTCTTTGGGAAGGTGAAGCATATGACGCTATTGGTCAATGGACTGATACTGATGTACAAGCAAGAGTTTTAGAGTTACTTGGATAGTAAATAAATTAACCCACTATAAATAAACTATAGTGGGTTTTACAAAAAATAAATAATTAAAATGGCAGAAACTAACTTACATAGTTTTTATAACGGAATAGGGACATCAGTTGTAACAACTCACTCTATACCTACACAAACAGTATCTGAAAGTATAAAACAAAAACCACAATGGCAAAAAAAGATGATGGACGCATTAGAATCCATAGGCATCTCCCAATTGGCAGAGAATGTATCTTTTAGAGAGTTTTATAAAATGCTTGAAGGTAGACTTGCCTATTCTGATTATGGACTAGACAATAGTATATTAGATAGAGTTAGAGAACTAGGGGATGGAGTTGGAATACCAACTTTTGTAAAACACTATGATTTTATAGGTATAATAACTAGACAATTAGTAGGAGAGTGGTTAGAACAAAAAGACGACTTTAAGGTAGACTGTATTGATGATATATCAGATAATGAGTACCTAAGAGAACGTACAAAAAAAGTACAAAATTATGCTATAGAAACTTTTAAGAAAGAGTTAGAGATAGCTCTTATGAAAGACGGCATAGACACAAACAAACAAGATTTTAACTCTGAAGAAGAGAGACAACAGTATATGCAAATGCTCGAACAAGAGAAAGCAAAAATTATACAACCTTCTCAGATAGAAAAAGAAATGAAAAGCTGGAAAACAAAAGCAGCTGAATGGGCAGAACATGTAATTGAAAAAGATCAACAAAGATTTTACATGGACAAAATAGATAAACAAGAAATGGAAGATTACCTATTAACTGGTAGATGTTTTAGACACTACTATATTGGGTATGATTACTATAAACCAGAAAGATGGTCTCCAATAGAAACTTTCTTTTCTAAAGATGTTATTGCTGAAAATCCACAAGATTGTGAATATGTAGGTAGAGTTTTTTATATATCTGTTTCAGATATTATTAAAAGATACGGACATATTATAACACCAGACCAAATTAAAAAATTAGGTAAGAGATTTGGATCAGAAAGTAATACAAACCAAAACTCAAGCGTACACTCATGGAAAAGCATGATGGACAACGGAATGTTTGGCCAAGTACAAACAATACCTTTTGAAAACTACTACGATTATGATTTAGGACTACAGTTTCAAGACGCATTGGATTTACCAATGGGAGAAACAATACTAAATACCCCAGACGGAGAAAAAAGAGTACCATCTTGGTTAAGCCCTTTCCAAAATCAAAATCACATAGGACAAAGGTACAGTACTGTACATAGAGAAGATATATCAGTAAGAACTGATTTATTACAAGTTACAGAAGGTTACTGGAAGAGCATGAAAAGAATGTGGTTCCTAAATTATACCACAGCAACAGGTATAGAAGACACAGCTATCGTAACAGACGAACTATTACCTGAGTTTATTGAAGAAAATAGCATTAAAAAAATAAGTACAAAAGCTTTAAATGAAATACAAAAAGATCTTGAAAAAGATACAATGTATGAATTTTGGGTACCGGAAGTATGGAAGGGTACTAAGATTAACGCAGGTAACTCTCAACTATCAGATAACTTATATATTGGAGTAGAGCCATTACCTTATCAAATTAAAGGAGATTCAAATATCTTTGATGTAAAGCTACCAGTATCTGGAATAATAGCCTCATCAGTAGCTATGAGATTAAGACCATATCAAATTGGGTACAATATTTGCTTGAACCAAATATTTAATCTTTTAGAAAAAGAGATAGGAATGTTTTTCTTGTTTGATATAAACTTCTTACCATCAGAATATAAAGATCATGGTACAATTGAAGAGTCATTAGAAAAACTAAGAGATTTAGCAAAAGATGTTGGACTTGTCCCATTAGACACCACAAAACAAAACATGGCAGGAGCAAATCCTCAAATGAATACTTTTATGGTCCAAGATGTTACATTTGATAAACAAATTAACAGCCGAATCCAATTGTCAGAATACTACTTTAAGAAGGCATTAGAACAAATTGGTATTACTCCACAAAGACTTGGACAACCAACTGTATACGAAACAGCCACAGGAGTTAAACAAGGTTCAGAAGCATCTTATATGCAAACAGCAGACATATTTACAAATATGGCAGTGGCTAGAAGAAAAGCAATGGAGTTACATTTAACAGTAGCACAGTATTGTCAGAAAGAGTATTTAGATGTAGATATGGTATTCTCTAATTCAGATGGAGACAAACAATACATAAATTTAACAGATCCAGATTTCCCTCTTAGAAGAATTGGACTATTTCCTATTAACGATCCTAAGAAACGTAGAGAACTAGAAACAATGAAACAAGCATTGTTAAATATGAATACATTAGGAAGCGATATCTTAGATTATGCTGAATTATTCTCCGCAGATACTATCACTGAACTTATAGCCATAGGAAGAAAAGGTAGAAACGAGAAACAAAAAGAAGTTGAAGCACAGAGAGCTCATGAACAAGAATTAATGGATAAGAAACTTCAAGCAGAAGCTGCTGATAAAAAATCAGAAAGAGATTTCAAATCATCCGAAAACGCTAAAGACAGAGAAGCTAGAATTCTACAAGAAGATATACAAGCACAAGGCCGTGCTGCTGATAAACAATCAGATGCACAATCTTTTGAAAATATATCTAAGAGATCAGACTTAGCACTTAAAGAAATGAAAGCTTCTAGTGATATAGAACTGAATACAGCAAAGCTTGAACAGCAATCTATAGCAGATTCTAAAAAATTAAACCTATTAGAAAAAGACTTAGAGTTAAAAGTTAGACAATTAGACCAAAAAGACAAAGAGATAATGAATCAAAGATATATTGCTGAGATAAATAAAAACTAATGTTAAATAATCTTTAACAAATAAAATTACATTTAACATAGTAACATATCATATATTGAAGATTTAACTAATTTTGTAAATCAAAAAAAACTTAATAAATTTGCACAACCAATGGACACAGAACAAAACCAACAAGAACTTTCATTTGAACAACTTTTAGATTTCAGTAACTTTAGCCTAGACGGAGAAGAAGAAAAAACTGAAGAACCTACTATCTCTAACGAAGATTTAAAAATCGAAGATAAAGAAGAAGAGGATAATAAAGAAGAAAAGTTAGACCTAGAAATAGAAAGTAAAAAAGAAGAATCTCCAAAAGAAGAAATAAGCTTTAACAACGGAGAGGATTTTTATTCCAGACTTATCCAAGAAAATCTAAAATCAGGAGACTGGGAAGATGTGATTATCGAAGATGAAGAAGGTAACGAAGTTAAGTTATCTGAAATCAAAGATATAGATAAAGATAAATTTGACAATATTAAAGAAGCACTAAAAGCTAAAAAAGAAGAGGAATTTTCTGAAAAGTTTATCTCAGTAGAGGGTGTAGATGAAGTCAAAAAGAGACTAATCAATATTGTTAAGAATGGAGATCTTGAATTAGCTAAAGCTTTATTTGAAAATCCAGAATCTTTAAAAGAACCATTCCAAGGATACGATTATGAGAATGATACTCATAATGAACAAGTGTTAGCTTGGTACTACACAAACGTATTAAAACATAACGCATCTGAAACAAGAGCTTTAGTAAACTCAGCAAAATCAGATTTAAGTTTAGACGAAAAAGCTCAAAAAATTGTAGAATACCAAAGAGCACAGTTTTATATAGGTCTCGAAAATAAAGAGGTAGAACTACAACAAGAGAAAATACAAGAACAAGAAAGAATAAAACAATACAGAAAAGATTTAACCGTATCTTTAAAAGGAGATGGATTAAACGAAACTACAGTTAGAAAATTTGTAGACTTAGCTACAAAGACAACAAAAAATGGATCTTTTGAAATAGATGAAATCTACGAAGAGTGGATGACAAATCCTGAGAAAGCAAAAGAACTAATCTTTTTCATGTTAGATAAAGAGACTTACTTGAAGAAAGTAACCGGGGAAGTTAAGAAAAATGTACAGTTAGATAATCTAAAGAAGATTAGAATTATACAAGACAACTCTAAAGTATCTAAACAAAAGAAAGAAGATGACTCACCAATAACTGTATTTGAACAATTAAGCTTTGAATAATAAAAATAAATAACTAAAAATTAAATTAAATAAAAAATGGTAACACAACAAAACATTCCTCATATTGTAAATGGAGATCAAGTTATCATGTTCACTAACAAAAAGACAGTTTCGTCTATTAATGGTGTACAGGATTTGCCTTCTCTTTATTCATGGTATAAAGAAGACCCAAACAAACATCACCTAGGTTTAATGAACCTATGGGGTAAACAAGCAGTACGTAGCTACGGTATCTTACGTGAACTTTTGCAAAACAAAGCAGTTTTGGAAGTTAACGGATGGGACGGAGGTTTTACCTATGATATTCCAGTAGAGGAGTACAAAGGTTGCTACACAACAAGAGATTTGAGTAACCAAACTTACGCAGGTATTGACGGTGGAACTTTCAAAATCGTTTTGAGCAAAGCATTTACAACTGGAGATGTATTGACAAACGATAAATACTACGGACAACAAATCGTTGTTTCTGGTGAAGAGCCTGTTGTAGCTGTTGGAGAAGGATGGGAACACACAGTTAAGTTGGCAGACAACGATAAAACTACTTGGTTTTTGCCTTCAAACTTAGTTAAAGGTACTCAATACTTTAAAGTAGGTCACGTTATTTTAGGAGAAAGAGGTACTAACTTCTCTCACTTCGATATGCCAGATACAGTTGGTACAATGAGATGTGAATTTAGATTAGGTACTGCATCTGGAGTTGAAGCTTATATCACAGGTATGGCAGACTCTAAATCATTCTCTGGAGCAGATGCTCAATCTAAACAATATTTAGATAAGCTACAATCAGAATTTGGAGACAACGAATACGCAGTATTAGCTAACATGGTTAATAAAGGTGGTAAGAAAGTTCCAGATATGAGAACTGCTAGAATTGGAGCTACTATGGAGTTCTTGACAATGAGAGAGCTTGAAAGATTAACAGCACAAAAAATGTTGTTCCAAAAAGCAGCTACTATCCGTGATACAAATGGTATGGCTAGATTAAACGAAGGTTTATGGCACCAATTGAGAAGAGGTAAGTTGATTAAGTATGGTCGTCCTGGAGGAATCACAAGAGATCACTTAAAAGAAGCTGTAGAGTACGTATTCCGTATTAACCCATTCAAACAAGACGTTGAAAGACGATTGAAGTTTAAAGCTGGTAAATACGCTTACCAAAACATGTTAGAGATCTTCTCTGACGAGGTAAACTCTCAAAACGCAGGTATCAACAACTTCTTGGGTACTGATAGAACTATTCCAAATCCAGTTCGTGGAAATGATCCATTTAACTTAGAGTACGTTCCAATTCGTTTTACTAAAGTATTTATTCCAGGTATTGGAAATCTTGAAGTAGAAGAAGATACATCATTGAACATGATGGAAGGTGTTGATCGTTTAGCAGGTGGTATGCACCCAGAAAACTTGTCACCAACTGCATATTCATTGATCATCTGGGATGTAGAAGATCAACAATACTCTAACAACAAAGCTTTACCAAAAGGTGCTACTTTAGTTGAAGGAGGAAATGCTGGGGCTAATATCTACTTGGTTAAGCCAGAAGGAGAAATGAGCTACTGGGGAACTACTAACGGACGTTACGATTACCGTAAAGCAGGAGATATCATGTCTTCTATGAAACAAATCGGACAAGAGTTCTGGGCATTTAACATCGTTGATATCCACGTTAAAGATTTGACACGTTTCGTTATGGTTGAACTAGACGAAGCTGGAAGAAAAGGATTTAATTAATAAATAAGTTTTAGATTCTGCCCTGCTAAATTGTGGGGCAGAGTTTTTAACTAATTTTGAAATACCAAAAGTTATACGTAACTTTGCAAAACCAACAAACCAAAAAAGAATAAACCAAAAATTCAAAAAAAATATGCCAGCTAAAAAAGAACTACTGTCAAAAACAGTAATGGCTTCAAATAATGTTATCTTAAAGTTATATGACTTTGAAATTAAAAAAGATACATTATACGAAATTAAAGAAAAATTAGACACTTCTGCACCAGAAGGATTTAAAGAGTTTAATACCTCAAAAGTACTTAGTGATGTCATTGTAGACAGTTTTCCAGGTGCGGTATTCAACCAAGAAAGAGAAGTTTGGGATACAGGATTATACGCTACATCTACAGCATTAGCTAGAGCGATAACAGATTCAAACGCTAGAGAAATAGCTCTTAAATCATTAAAAGAGAATATAGTTGAACCTATTGAACTTGAAAAAGGAGAAGGCATACTAAGACACTCTCAAGACAATAATAAATACTGGGATAATTACAGAATTAAAATCCAAAGAGGTAAATTATTCGACACTTCAAAAACTGAAGATCTATTAAGCCTTTATTTATTATTACTACACAAAAGGATCACACCTAAGAGTTTAGAAAATCATCCAGAATTTAAGCAACCAATTTCAATGTATTGCATCGTAGATAAAGACAGTTCTATGTCTAGAGAAGCAGAGAAAGAAATGAAACAAGCAAAAGCTTCTGCTTTATTCTATAACATGATAAGCTCAAACAGAGAAGGTCTATTACAAGTTATGGATTACTTAGGAATTACCACAAGTGCAAGTGCAGATGATGCAGTATTATTTACTGTATTCGGTAACTTCTTAAGATCTAAGGAAGATAAATACCAAAATGACAAAGTCTTTATTGATACTATCGAAAGATACAATACTGAGTCTGGAGCAGAAGAGATTTTTATCCATGCTAAGTTAAAAGAACTTTACACAAAAGGTAAAGTAAAATTCAAAAAAGGAGAAATCTGGTTAGATGATATTTATATTGATAATGGCTGGAAAAATGCAGCTAGAAAAATCAATGAAGATTCAGAATTTAAAAAGATTTTTTCCTCATTAATTGACTAAATTATTATGGGGGAGAACCCCAAAAAACTCCCCCTTTTTAATTTAATATGAACACAGAGCAAGCATATATAAAGTTCCAATTAAAAGTAAATCAAAATTTTGAAAATTCCAAAATCGCAGTAGATAGAGGAAGATTTGTTTTACTATTTAATGAAGCACAGAATAAGATGGTAGAAGCTATCTTAGACAAAAAAAGCAGCGATGAAATTAGATACCTACAAAGAATATTAGTATCTAACCACGGCATAAGCAATCCACAAAACACAGAAGTAGCAACACTATTTGATCTACCACAAGACTACTTCGATTTTTCTTCAGCATATACAAAAGCTTCTAATGAAAAATGTGAAGATCAAACTATTTATCTTTTTGAAATAAAAGACGATAATAGACTTGAATTTTTACAAGATGAGTTTAATGAACCATCATTCTCAGCTAGAGAAGCACCAATGATTATCTCTTCAGATAAAGTATACGCTTTCAAAAAAGATTTCAAACATAATAAGTTATATATGTCTTACTATAGGTACCCATTACAAATTAGGTTACTTACAGAAGATGATCCAGAATCTCAATTTGATACAAGTATTGATCCAGAATTTGATGATAAGTTTTTAGATAGAATCATAACGATGGCATCTAGCTTATTTGAACAAAATAATTCTAATCCTAAGTATCAAATAGATATGCAAAGAGCAATACAAAAAGTATAAATATAAATAATTAAAAATGAAAAAGAAAGCTACAGCAAAAAAACCAGCCATGGGTAAAATGGCAGGAACTGCTAAAATGAAAAGCAAACCGGCCTACAAAAAAGGCGGTACAAAAATGTGTTAAAATAAGCAAATAAAATAAAATAATCAAAAATTAAAATTAAAATTAAATGGCAAGTCACGCACCACAATCACTATTTTTTGTTACCAACGAAGGTTCGGTAATGACAACTGGCTACTCTACAAGATTAGCTAAAGGTCAGTTTGGTATTGTAGACAAAGGAGCTGCACCTTCTTCTTTAGGAATGGCAGTTACTAGTACAATTACAACACCAGCAACAGACAGAAACAGATTATTCGAATTGAGATTAGGTATCGCACCTTTAACTCCAACTAGATCACAATCTGACAAAGCATATTCTACAGTACCTTTCAAAATTTCTGAAATTGTAGATATCAAAGTTAACGCACCTAAAACAGGAATCTCAGTTGATGAACTTATCATTGGATATGATGGTATCAATGCAAATTCAGCTATTGTTTTAGGAAATGGAGACAACGAAGTAATTGACATTACTTTAGCTGGAGAAGCTATCGGAATGTTAGGCTACCCAGAAGCAAAAGTAACAGTTAAACTTTACTTAGAGGCTCCAAACACAGGTACATTTACAATGCACGAAATTGTAGAAGAAGGTGTTAAACGCTTAAAAGAAGTAACTTTACTTGGTGGAGTATCTATCCTTAACTATATTGATATTACTCCAGTAAATGATGGTAATACTAATACTGTAACAGGTACAGATTTTACATTCTTTAAATTATCAGTACATGATAAAGGTAACTACTCTGCTTTAGCATTAGTACAAGCACAGTATCCAGCTTACCTTGTAAAAAGAGAATTTTTCACACCAGGAGCAGCAGACGCAGGTATATCAACTTATGTATTATTAGCTCCAGAAGGAACAGTACTACCTGATTACTCTTTAGTAGTTGCAACTTTAGCTGACGCTAACTGTGATGGAATTCCTGAAATTACTACAAACACAACAGTAATCGAATGGGTTGAAGGAGATACATGTACTGCAATTAATAAAAAGTTTACTTTGCAATTAGCAGATGATAAATGTGGACAAGATAAATTAGATGCTTTAGAAGCATTTTATCCAGAATTGACAATCGCAATCGCTACAAATCCAGCAGCAGCAGCTTGTCAAACTGTATACGAAACTAATGTACTATCTGAAATTGTTTGTGAAGAGTGTTCTCCATTATTGAGAGACCTATTTGTTGCAGAAGCACCAGTTTCTTATGAAGGAGTATCTTGGGTTGCTGAACCAGTTACTTATGATGCTACAGCATTAATGGGTATTCACTTGAAAGGTAAAGTAAACATCTTAGCCGGTGGAGAAGAATACAGAGATGAACTTCCATTCGTATATAGCTCTACAAGATTATCTGTAGCTAACGAAGCACCAGGAACTGTTTCTGAATCATTTAATTCAGGTACAAACGGTAGATTTAAAGTAAAATTACTTTCTATCGCATCCGATCCAGAAGCTTTAGGAGCTCACTTCTATGACTTAGAAGAGCGTACAAGAGTGTATTTTGAAAACAGACAAAGACTAGCTGGAAACAACTATGGTAAAGCTATCTTAGGTCAAGAATCTCACTTGAAACCACTTGCACAATATGTTGATTATGTTGTAAGAGTTAGAACTAACCGTTTCGCACAATCTTTCTCAGGAGAAGTAGTTGAAAACTTTGACTACCATATCTTAGCAGAAATTGGAAAACACGCAACTATTCAAACGCAAGTTAACTTGCTAGCAGTAGCAGCAGGATTACCAACTGTATCAGCAGGGTTCTAGGAACAAAAAAAACAGAGGGGAGGAGCAAAACACTCCTCCCTTTTTTTATCTAATTTTTATCGAAAGAGAGAAAATGAAGGCATATTTAGTATATTTCCTAACAACACTTTTATTATTTTTTGCCCCAATACAAGGTTTATTAATTTCAGTTGGTACTGCTATTGCATTAGACACAATCTTTGGAATAGCAAGATCAATAAAAACAAAACAAAAGATAACTTCTAGGAAGTTAAGCAATATAGTTTCTAAATTTGTATTATACCAATCTGCAGTATTATTAATATTCATGGTTGATACATTTTTATTGGGGGAGTTTTTTAAAATATGGTTTTCAATACCTTTCTTTTTTACAAAAGTTGTTACTATAGTTTTAATATTTATAGAATCTGTTAGCATAAAAGAAAATTTTGAAGACGCTTTTAATGTAGATGTATTTAGTTTACTAAAAGAAGTTTTAAAAAGAACTAAAGAAATTAAAGAGGATATTGGCGATATTAAGAACTAATGAAAAATTTATCTAAAGAGGAGTTATTAAGTAGATTAGAAGCAATTAATAGAAGTAATGCTATTATTTACTTTGACCTTAATGGTACTATATTAGGAGTTAATGATATTTTCTTGAAAGCAATGGGTTATGGTTTAGGTAACCATGAAGAACTTCTTGGTAAGCACCATAGCATTTTTGTATGTGAAGATTATTCAAGATCACTTGAGTATGAAAAATTTTGGGATATATTAAGAAGTGGTAAGTACTACCAAGGAGAGTTTGAGAGAAGAAGAAAGGACGGAAGTCTTATTAATCTCCAAGCAACTTATAATCCTATTTTTGATGAGAACAATAAGATTACTAAAGTAATGAAGATTGCTACTGACATTACAACAATTGTCAATAGTAAGAAACAAGTAGACGCAATTAACCGAAGTACTGCTATTATTAGTTTTAACACTGATGGATTTATACTAGATGTAAATTCTATATTCTTAGAAACTATGGGGTATAAAACCAATGAAAAAAGTAAACTCATTGGAAAGCATCATAGTATTTTTGTAAGCTATGAGTACTCAAAGTCTGATGACTATACTAAGTTTTGGGAAAGTTTAAGAAAGGGTAAGTTCTTTGATGGAATATTTGAAAGGAGAAAAGTAGACGGTTCTATTGTTTATTTACAAGCATCATACAATCCTGTACTTGACAGTAAAGGCAATATTACTGAGGTAGTTAAGATTGCAACTGATATTACTGAGTCTGTAAACAATAAGAAGAAAATAGATGAGCTTACAAAGAACTTAACAGTTGAATTAGATAACTCACAAAAGCTTAAACACGCAATAGAATTAGAAAAGGACGCTGCTTTAAATGATTTAGATGTAGTATTAAAAAAGAGTCAGAATGAATTAATAAAAATAATTGTTAAGTGTGCGTTAGCTGTTATAGTAGGTGTTGGTATTGTTACAACTGTACTATACTGGGCCGCCATTGTAACAGATCAAGACACCCAAATAATTGGTTCAACATGGTCAAATATGTTTAGTGTATTATTAACTAACGCATTCTCAATAGTTGGTACAATTATGGGTATTAAGTATGCTACACAAGAAGGTGGTAATAAATAAAAATTAAACAAGTATGAAATTTTGGAGAGAATTAATAAGTGATAATAATTCAATAGATGAAAAAGCATTTGTTGGTGTTGTTTCTTTTTTTGCAATGGTTTTTACACTATTAGTAGATGTAATAACTGGAATATTAGGTGAAGAATTAATAATTAAAGAGTTTATCTTTGATGGGTTTATGACTCTTACAATGATATGCTTTGGTATTGCTACAGCAGGTAAAATTTTTAACACTAATAATAACAAAAAACAAGAAGAAAATGCAACTGAGTAAACACTTATCATTAGCTGAAGTAACAAGAAGTGAATCAGCAAAAAGAAATGGTATCAGCAATGAACCAACTGCAGAACATTTAGAGAACTTTAAAAAGTTAGCTGAAAAAGTATTTGAACCTATTAGAGAACATTTTAACACCCCTATTCATATATCAAGTGGGTATAGAAGTGCAGCCTTAAATAAAAAAATAGGTGGATCACTAACTTCACAACATTGTTCTGGTGAAGCAATTGATATTGATATGGATGGTACATCAATTACAAATAAACAAGTATTTGATTATATTAAAAATAATTTAGTATTTGATCAAATGATTTGGGAATTTGGCACAGATAAAAACCCAGACTGGGTACATGTATCTTATGAATCAACAGGCAAACAAAGAAAACAAATATTAAGAGCAATAAAAACTAATGGTAAAACATCATATGTGCCATATAAGTAATTTTATAAAACAGCAATGGTTAGGAACTATTCTAATTTTATTATTCATTCTATTTCTTATATATGGAATAGGACAAAACAATGAATTAAAAAAAGAAAAGAAACGTCTTGAAGCAGACATTGAATTACTAGAAAAACGTGAAGAATTACATTGGAACAAGCTTGATAGTTTAAAATCTAATAATAAAGTAATTGTCCAAAAAGAAAAAATATTAATACAATTAGAACATGACACAATTAAAGTTATTGATACTATTGCTTTTAGTAAGCTTCAAAAGTTTTTCTCAGACAGATACTGTCAAAAAGATAGTATTGAATGAAAATATAGCTAGAGAAATAGTAAAAGATCTTGTCAAAGGAGATATATGTAAAAGTAAATTAGTGATTAAAGAAGAAGAAATTAAAAATTTACAAAATCAAAATAGCGAGCTTACAGATATTATAAAAATTAAAGATAGTATCCTCGCTAAGAAAAATGAAATAATTACCGTACAAGATAAAGCTATTGGCTGGTTTAAAAAACCTGAACTCCACGCATACTTAGGAGTACAAACTGTAAATACCAGCTTAGTAAATCCTTATCTATATGGGACTTTACTATTAGAGTTTAATAAGTTCAGCATAGGTGGTCAATATTTTGCACAACCAAATAACCCATCTGGGTATAGATTTATATTTGAATATAACTTATTTTAAAAAATAAAAACCAATGTCACAAATAGTAGGAGAAATAAAAATAGATTTTGATGTAATACAATCTACTGTACAAACACTTTGGATAGGAGATAGTAGTGACTGGGTACATGCAGAAATAAAACCAGCATTTATTTTAATAACTTTGCCTGGATCACAAAAACCATTAACTTTTTCTTTTAAGAAAAAAGCATTAAATTCTTTTAATAGCCACAATCTAGGTATAACTTGCTTAAAAGGAGATTGTACAGATGAGGTATATGGAGATCTTCCAGATGGAGTATACACAATAAACTTAAAGAGTGGGTACACAAATTTTGAAAAATTAAAATACTATTTAAAGACAGATAGAACAGAATTAGAACTATCTAAAGTAATAGTAAAATACGGATTTGAATACTCAAAAAACGATAAAGCTTTTAGAGATAAAATATATGATATTGATTGGTTAATTAAAGTAGCTAAATCACACGCTAAACTTGGAGATATTGTAAAGGCCGATAGATTTTTTCAACAAGCAAGAGAGTTATTAAAAAAATTAATGGATTGTAAAGATTGTATCTGATATGGCTGGACAACAAAATTTTCTGATATTAACACAAGAAAACTATTTTGATAAATTTGAATCCGATTTATTAAGACAAGCAGATTCTTACTACCTAACTAAAAAGTTTGGTATTGGCGAAGAAGTAGATAAAGATAAATTAAGACATACACAAATGTTTTACAATATCCTATGTACAGACGAATGCGAACTCATAGACTGGGTAAACAAAAAAATAAAAGGTGAAATAGAAAGATGTGACAACACTATAAAAAAGGACAGTCTTTGTGGAATACACCCTAATATAAACAGATTATCATGTGCAGTAGATGAATACTGTGAATGGAGTAAAATAGAATGGTAATATGAAAGAAATACAACACTTCAAAGTAAAAATACTTCCAATTAGACCTCAACCAAACTCTGTATACTTTGTAGTAGAAGATGGTGCCACAGCAGTAAAAACATATGTAACAGATAAATGTGGAGCAGCCTTACCACTAATTGATCTACAAGGATTAAGTACCCTAACAGGAACAGGAGTAACCGGAACAGCAGAAAACCCAATAGTTAACATATCTACATTTGTAAGCTCAGAAAGCGGAAATCTAATTACGCTGTCTACAGTTGATGGTAAACTATTTATAGAAAGCACACAAGATAACAAAATAATTTATTTTTACCCTACTTTAGAAGAATTAGGGGTATCAACATTAGAAGAGGTAACCGAAACACATATAGCCAATTGGATTCAAGATGAAGGGATAATCATAGAAGAGGATCAAATACCATTTTTTAAAGTACAATTAGTTTTATACCCTATCTATTTTGATATTACAAATAGACCAAACGAATTTGGTGGATGGCCCCCATTAGAAGTCTTGGAGTTAGTTAAGTTTTACTCAACAAAAGATTATACCACACAAAACGCAATAGGATCTACAATATACACAGATAAAAGCGGAAACACAATATTTGTAGGAGATGGGAATAATTATAGATTCGATTTATCACCAATTTGTAGTTATGGCATAAATAGCCTTGGAAAAATAGTAGATATAGAATGTCTTTACGAATAAAATAAAACAATATGTCATATTTAAACTTTAAAATATTCTCTCTAAAAAATAGAGGAAAAGGCGATTTATCTAACATAACAGCATCACAAGTAGAGCTTATTTCAAAATATACTGAAAGTATAGTTGCAGGAGATGATATATCTTTACTAAACAATGATGCTAATTATATCTCAGAAGCACCTGATGACGGATCTCAATACGCAAGAAAAAATGAGGCTTGGAATAAACTAACTACTTTTTTTCCAGTAGACCCTACTTCTACTAATAATGTTGCAGGGGGTTTTCCTCTTGGAAGCGATTGGTACAATACAGTTACAGGAGAAAAGTTTTATCAAAAAGCTAATGGAGTCTGGGTTAGTTACGCCTCTTCTACATCTCCTGTAGATGGAGGAGATTCCCCTGTTGTATTTGCGGACTATGCTACTACAACAGATTTAATTATCCCTTACGATAATGGAATGGGAGGTTTAGGAGCCACACTAACAAGTCCAATAAACGGTGCACTAGTTGTAGATGGTTTTACTGTAGAACTTGGAGAAAGTGTATTAGTAAAAGATCAACCTGTTTTTATACCTATTGAAGAAACTAATATTTCTTATCAAAATGGGGTGTATATTTTAACTCAAGCAGGAAGTATAAGTGAACCTTTTATTTTGACTAGAGCAGATTTTGCTGATGAAACTGAAGAGTTATACCCTTCTCAAGTAAATATTTTAAAAGGGCTTACTAATAAAGATAGATTCTTTCTACAAAAAACTGAAGATCCTATAATAGGTATTTCTGATGTCATTTATGAAATAAACTATGTTCCACCTACACAAGTAGTATTGTTACCTGTAATCCATGTAGACACCGCAACTACAGAACCTTTACCTACATGTACACAAGAGACTTTATACCTTACAGGAGTTTCTAATGGAAACTTGGGTACTATAAATGGAGTTGACATGACTATCGCATTGACTTCTGTAGCTAATAGAAAAATATTAGTTAAAGATCAAATTGATGCTAGTCAAAATGGTGACTATGAAGTTATTCAAATAGGCAGTGCTTCTCAACCTTGGAAATTAAGAAGAATAACAACTACTTCTGGTGGGTTCAATAAAAACAACAGAGAATGGAAAGTAAATAATGAAGATAGTACTTTGTATGGTAATAGATATTACATGAATAATGTAACTTATCTTTTTATTGTAGGTACTACTGATATTACTTTTTCTGAGTTAGTTGCAGGAGGAATCCAAAGTTTACAAGATGTAACAGATGTTGGAAACTCAACTACAAATAATATTCAATTTGGGACTGGAGCAGGACTTACATTTAGTAATGGAGCTAAAGTAAAAGAAGGAGTTACCGATGCTAGTCTTGGAGGTTATAAAGGAGTTGCTTTAGTATGTTCTATTGACTATGAGTTGAAGTGGGAAGCAGGTAGACTTTATGTAATGCAACAAGATGGTTTTACAATCAGAGAGGTTTCACATAATTTTACAATTACACCTACTATTTACGATGATATTACAAAAGGTTTTGTAGTTGGAAGCAGATGGCTATTAGATGACGGAACTTTATATCTTTGCACTGATAATACAGATGATACCGCAGTTTGGGAATTACAAGTAACCGGTACTCAAGATTTACAAAGTGTTACAGACATAGGAGCAACCACTACAAACACTATTACAGTAGGGGACATTGCAGGTAATTTTAGCCAGGTTTTAAATGGTGCTGTAGGTGCCCAAAATGCTGTAACAGGAACTTATGCTTATTTAGATGCTACTGGTTTCTTGGGTTTACATAACGGAGATTTTGAATCTGATTTAAAAAATACAAATGTAACAAATGCCGGTGTTATACTAGAATTCCCAAATAAAACAACAGGAAGTTATACAATTGCAACTATTGGAGATATACCAACTGTAGACTCAATCCCAACTAATGGAAGCTCTAATGCAGTATCTTCTGATGGTGTATTTGATGCCTTAGCTTTAAAAGCAGATTTGGTTAGTGGATTAGTACCAAGCTCTCAATTACCTTCTTATGTTGATGATGTAATAGAAGTTGCAAACTATGCAGCCTTACCTATAACAGGAGAAATTGGAAAAATATATGTAACTCTTGATACAGGACTTATATATAGATGGACAGGAAGTGTTTATGTGCAAATAGCTACTGGAGGTAGTGTTACAAGTGTAGGATTAACAATGCCAAGTGCATTTACTGTTACAAATAGTCCAATAACAACTACTGGTGATATAGCTGTAACAGGAGCAGGATTGGTTTCTCAATATGTTAGAGGTGATGGTACATTAGCTAATTTCCCAAATTCAACAGGTGGTGGTTCATCAATTAATTATTATCTTAATGGTTCAGTTTCACAAGGTACATTTGGTGGTGATACTTATTATCAATTAAGTAAAACACCAGTACTTGGAGCAGGTACTAACTTTACAAGAACAAATGGTGCAGGTAATGGATATATTGCATCTTTTATTACTGATGCAGGTGATCCTAGCCAATTAAATATACCAGGAGGTAATTGGAATGTAGAGTTTTATTTTAACGCAAGTAGTGGTGGTGGTTTGCCAAGTTTTTATGCTGAGCTTTATAAGGTGAGTGCAACAAATGTTTTTACCTTTATTGCAAGTGACTCTCTTAATCCTGAAGGTATTACAAATGGTACAACTGTTGACCAATACTTCTCTTCAATTCCTGTGCCTCAAACTACATTACTTATTACTGATAGGTTAGCTGTTAGAATATTTGTAAATACATCGGGTAAAACTATTACACTACATACTGAGAATGGTAATTTATCAGAAGTACTTACAACATTTACAACAGGAATAACAGCATTAAATGGATTAACCCAACAAGTGCAAAATTTAGCAGTAGGAACAAGTGGAACTGATTTAAATATATCTTCATCTACAGATACACATACATTTAACTTACCTACCGCAAGTGCAGCTAATAGAGGAGCTTTATCATCATCAGATTGGACCGCATTTAATAATAAAGTTTCAACATCAAGAACAATTTCCACTACAAGTCCTTTATCAGGAGGGGGAGATTTAAGTGCAGATAGAACTTTAAGTATGCAAGTTGCTACAAGTTCTCAAAGTGGTTATTTAGATGTTACTGATTATATATTCTTTTCAGATAAACAAGAAGCTTTAATTTCAGGTTCTAATCTTGCAACTATTAATGGAAATGATCTTCTTGCTGGAGGTAATATAGCTATTAGTGGGGGAACTACTATAATACCTTATAATGCATATTTAAATACTGTTTCAGGAAATAATGCAACAGCAGTGCTAGGTGATAGTACAAAACCATACTTAACTATGGCTGCATTAATTGCTGCTTTACCAGCAACTATTGACTTTGCATGGACTATTAACATTACAGGAGCTACAACAGCAATTACAATGCCTGTAATGCCTCCAAGAGATCTTATATTCAATGCAGATGCTAGATATATTTATGATTTTAACTTTAATACTGGGTCTGGTTACCTTATTTCTACAGCAACTAAGTTTTTTACTTATACATTCTTAAATGGAAATATAAACTTAAAATCAGATGCTGTTGCTAATAGGTCTCTAGGAACTGCTATTTCAACTAACTCATTTCTTATAATTAATGGATACGTTAATATAATTGATTGGTCTAATGAAGGTGTGTCTGGGTCAGGAGTTATTCTTTTAAATTCTGATTTAATAATTAATGAAATTGTAAAAAGAACATCAGGATTTGCTGTATTTATAGGGAATCCTATTTCATTAAGAATTAAAAAAATAACTTTTGCAGCATTTGCTACTACAGGAGTTATAAGAAGTAGTAATACATATATAACTAATCCTGTAATAATTGAACATATATTTTGTTCATTTACAAGTGATGTGGAATTAACTGCAAATGCTGCTCTTCCAAATTTAACTTTAGAGTTAAAATTAATACAAATTACAGGTAGATTTAGCATAAATTATACCATTACAAGATTAATATTTAATGATTTAACTTGCACAGGAAGTGTTACAGGTTTAACAACAACAGCATCAACTACTTCAGGAAGAATTTTAGGTACAACTCCATTAACTTTTACAAAAGTTGCAAGTCAGACTTTACAAAATTTAGAATGTTACATAACTGGAAGTAATAACAACTGGGCATCTACTGTAACAATAGATAATTGTAGATTAACTGTAACTGATTTTATAACAAGAGCAGCAGTATCTACAACTAAAATAGTAGCATTTAGAGGTAATAATATTATAACACAAGTTAGTACAACTACTCCATTAATAATTGCTTTAAATTCAACTACTCCATATGGTGTAGATATAGAAGGAAGTTTAAATATTACAAATGGAGTAACTCTTACAGATCAACATGCAACTATAAATTATGTAGCTCTTGCTGTACCTTCTTTTTTGGGCAAAGCTTCAGCATTACAAACATTAAATTTTTTAACTTAATAAATATAAAATAACATGCCAGCAAATTTAAACCCAATTTTTACAAGATTAGGAGACATCCAATGGAATACAACTCCTATCTTAGCAGCAAATACAACAACTGATCTTACTACAGGAACATCTTATTTAGTTTTTACAGCAGATGCTACTAATGGTGGATATGTACAAAAACTTAGATTTAGACCTTTAGGAACAAACGTAGCTACTGTAGCTAGAGTTTGGATAAATAATGGTTTAACTAATGGTACAGCAGCTAATAATATTTTATTTGATGAAATTTCTTTAGCTATATCTACAGTTTCTCAAACTTCAGCTCTTCCTATATATGAACTTCCTATTAATACAGCATTACCTCCTGGATATAGAATTTATATTACATTAGGTACAGCTGTAGCAGCAGGATATACATGTGCAACAATAGGAGGTAAATACTAAACATTATGATAGATGTTTTTAATACAAATAATGGAGCCCAAAACTCTCAAGTGTTCTATGCAAAAGGAACTACAGACTTTCAAGTTTGGAATAAACCAAATGGAGTAAAGTTTGTAAGCATTTTTTGTTTAGGCTCTGGAGGAGGTGGAGGTGCTGGATCTGTAAACACTGCTGGCTCTGCTAGAAGAGGTGGTGGTGGAGGAGGATCTTCAGGATATACTTTAGGATTCTTTGCAGCTTCTCAAATTCCTGATACTTTATATTTAAGAGTACCTAGTGGTGGTGCTGGAGGAATAGGGGGAGCAACTGTTGGCACTGGTGGTGTAGGTGTATTAGCGTATGTTTCTGTTGCACCTAATCTTTCTCCAATAAATGCATTACTTGTTTCTGGAAATACTGGTGCAGGAGGTGGAGTAGGTGGTGGTAATGGTGGAGCAGCTTCTCCTGTATGGATAGGAGGAGTACTAAACAGTCTTGGTTTTGTCACCACTGTTGCAGGTCAAGCAGGAGGAAACTCTGGATTGTCAATAGCAGCTACAGATATAACACCTACATTAATAACTTGTGGTGGACCTTCAGGTGGTAACACTACAACTACAACTCCATTTATGGGTGGTAGTGTAATAGGATCAGGATTTCTTAATACTGTTACAGGAGGAGCATTAGGTGCTTCAACTACAGCAGGAGGAAATGGTAGTGGTGGATACTCAGCATCTTTACTTGATAATACATCTAAAGCACAACCTATGTTTTTTACAGCAGGTGGTGGAGGAGGTGCTTCGCAAGGAGGACAAGGTGGTGCTGGAGGTAACTCTGCATTTGGTTGTGGGGGAGCAGGAGGTGGAGCAGGATTAACTGCTTCAGGTGGTGCAGGTGGTAATGGAGGAGATGGATTAATAATTATAACTGCTTGGTAACATGGATGTATTTGACACACTCTCAGCTATTGAAAGAAATAGTGTTTTTTATGCAAATGGTTCTGCTTGGCAAGTTTGGAACAAACCTAAAAATGCAAACTTTGTATACTTTTTCCTTATAGGAGGAGGTGGTGGAGGTGGTTCAGGAAATAGTTCTTCTATAACTTCAACTACTGGTGGAGGAGGAGGTGGAAGTTCTGCTATTACTAAAGCATTATTTGCAGCTAATATGCTTCCTGATACATTATATATTAAAATAGGACTAGGAGGAATAGGAGGAATTTCTAACACCGCTAATGAAACTGGAGGTAATGGTACAAGTTCTCATATAAATTTTCAACCAAATTCAGATCCTATTAATGTATTATTAAAAAGTGATGATATTCCTGCAGCAGGAGGAGAAGGAGCACCATCTTCAACTGTATCTGGTGTAGGAGGACTAGCTGCAACTTCTTGGACATACACTAACTTTGTTAATGGAGATTCAGGTCTTATATCTTCTATAGGAGGACAAAATGGTGCAGCAGGAACAAATACTGGAGGAACTGTAAATAATTTTAATGTAACACTTGTTGTAACAGGTGGTGCTGGAGGTGGAGCTACTTCTAATGGTGCTTCCCCTTTTAATGGGGGAAGTATTTTAGGATCTTCATTTCTTCCTACTATATCTACAGGAGTAAATGATGCAGCAGACCAAACAATACATGGAGGGAATGGAATATCTTTTATACCAAATATTTCTTTAATGGATAATCCAATGTTTTTTACTGGAGGTGGCGGAGGTGCACCTTCTACAACAACAGGAAGAGCTGGAGGAAAAGGTGGTAATGCTTCATTTGGATCTGGTGGCGGAGGTGGAGGAGGAGCATATAATGGAGTAGGAGGAGCAGGAGGAAAAGGAGGAGATGGTTTAGCTTTAATAGTAACTTTATAAAAACAATAGAAAAAATGAAAAACTGCGGAAACAAAATTAAAAACACATGCTCCGAAAAAAACTATGCTACGTGCATATATTACGAGCTAGAAGTACCAACCATATCTAGCTTAGTAGGCGAAGATTGTATTACTTTAGAAGAAACTACAGAAGATATCTACGATATTTTACAAGTAATGAATACACAAATGGATTTATCTGCATTAGGAGATAGATGTTTAGACTACTTACAAGTAAGTGGTAAAAACACTATAAAGAATGTATTAGATAAATATGAAGAAAAAATTTGTGAATTACAAACCAGAATAGTAGATTTAGAAACAGAAGCTATTTGCGATAAAGATATAACACATTGCGGACTAACACTTCCAGATAATGCTTGTGATTTACCTATTACAAAACTAGGAGAACTATTAGAATATTTACTAAACCAAACAGCATAATAATATGTCAGCATGCAGCCAAACTAATACCCCGGTATTAAACACAACAACAGACCCATGTAATGGGGTACATACATCTACAGCTTGTATTTTTAAAGAAGATGCAATAACATACTTAAATGTAACAGCAAACTCAAACTTAGATACTATTTTACAAAACATAGTATTAGCCTTACAAGCATCAAACGCAAGAATAACTGAATTAGAAGATCAAGTAGAACAACTACAAGCTGATTTACTTGCTTGTTGCCCAGCAGTATAACAAAAAATAAAAAATAAAACTATGTGTAATTGCAATAATACTTCACAGACAACGATCTGCCAAACACAAATACCATGCGATCAAACTGATTGCTCATGCCCAGTAAAAGATTTAAGCACTGATTGTATACTATATACTGGAGATACATTAGAATGCTCTGGAATAGAATCACAAACAGTTCTTACAGAATTGATACAACAGTTGGATGCGTATATTTGTACAGCTATAGCTGGAGTAAGTAGCTCAATAAACTTAATCAATGTAGGTACAGGAACTCAAATTTATAAAGGGGTAGACGTTTTAGGAAAAAGAGAGATTAGGTCTTTAAAAACCACTAATCCAATAATAACAATAGGTTTAGCCGGAGAGTCAAAAGAAATAGCTTTTGGTATAAATGAGTCTGAACTTACTGATTTTATAACAGATATTGTAACTCCAGGAGTTGGGGGTTCAGGTATACAAGATTATGTAGCAAGATGGACACCTAATGGTTCTACTTTAGGAACAGGTATAATACGAGATAATAATACATCTATAGGTATAAACACAGCTCCTAATGCAGCCACTGTAATGACGTTAACAACAAGTGGTAATGAAGATAAGGGTATATACAGTATAAATAATAGCACATCTACTACTAATAAAAATGCAATATACGGACTTACTTCAGGCATAAACACTGCTCAAAATAGAGGATTAGAAGGAATTGCACAGGATTCAACATCATTAAATGTAGGAGTAGTTGGTATAGCTAATAGTGGAACTGGCGGAGCTGTTGGAGGATCTTTTACTGCACAAGGGCCAGGTACAAAATATGCAGTAAAATTAATAGATAATACAGAAGGTATAGGAAAAGTACTTACCTGTATGACAGCAAATGGAGAAGCTAATTGGGCAGATCTTCCAACAGGAATTTCTGGATTAGGCACAGAAGATTATTTAGCAAGATGGACTCCTGATGGAAACACTTTATCAACAGGCACGACTAGAGATAACGGTACTTCTGTTGGTATAAATGCGGTTCCAGATACAAATGTTAGATTAGTCGTATCAGGTAGTACATTAAATGGACTTTACTCTATTACAAATAAAGTAGCTACAGGATCGAGTTTTGCTTTTGGTATAAGCGGTGCTTCAAATGGCATAAGTACACTAGGTGAAAATGTTGGAGTGTATGGGACAGCAGGTAGTAACACTAATGTTAATTATGGCGTATATGGTGGTTGTAGTGGTACTACTACTGGTAAAAATATAGGTTTACGTGGAGTAGCTAGTGCAGGTGCTGCTGGAAATTATGCTATACAATTACAAGATGGCACACAGGCAGCTGGAAAGTTTTTAAAAAGTGTAACTAATAATGGAGAAGCTAATTGGGCAAACATTACATCTAGTGATACAACTGGAGCTACAGGTACATTTACCTCACAAGATGGAAAAACAATTACAGTAACAAACGGATTAATAACTAATATAGCATAAAGATAGATCCATACTAGACTTATATTGTTACACAATTTAAAGTTAAAAATAGAGGTTTTGGTTTTCCTCTTTTTTCTGTTGGTTGATGAGGAGCTTCGGCTCCTCTTCTTTTTAAAAATTTAACTAATTTGTAAAATATGAAAAAAATAACTAATTTTGCAGATCTAATACATAGCAAAAGTGAATAATAGAGAATTCGTATCAAGAGTAATAAATGGTTTAAATTCATTGTCAAAAGACGATAGAATTTCCAGAAGATATATACTACATGTAGGTAGACAAAAATCAACATTTCTTATATCCCAAAAACTAAATGACAGAAGTCTTTTTAGAGAGGACAACCTATATAAAACACTTGACTGTTTTGAAATGAAACCTATAGAAGTTACAAAGTGTGACATAATTGAGTTCAGAAGATGTAAGTCAATAATGAAATCAAAACATAAACTGCCAAAACTTATTTACAGTAGATACGGAAACTCTTTAAAAGATGTACTTACAGTAGACGAAGAAAAAGAGTTTAAATCTATTACACCATCTCAATACAGAAGAGATAAGAACAGAGTAGGATCTTCAGATTACATATATTACTATGTAAAAGATGGATATTTATATTTGTTAGATACAGAAATAGAAAGAGTAAACTTATATCTACTAACTACTAACATGGAAGATTTAGATTCAGCATCAGCATGTAGCGATAATTGTTGCAAAAGTTTATGGGATTATGAATTTATAGTTCCGGATAAGCTAGAAGAAATAGTTCTATCGGAAACAATAAAAGAAGTAGCTATGAAAAAACAAGCACCAATTGATGAGAATCCAAATATGAATAATTTAGAAAAACAATAATGTTTGGAAAAAGTTTATCCCTAAAAGGAATAGGAAAAAGCTTCTCTATAATAAACTACGCAGCTTTTAAGTACTACAGAGAGAATTCAAAATACGCAAATAAGAAAATAGTAGAAGATTACAAGTATCATGGACGGATTATATCATCCTTTTATAGAAAGGTTGGAGACAACTTAGTAGAGGCTTCTGGAGGAGTTTTTGTAAAAAAGTTAGGATACTTCTGCATAGTAAAAGATTTCAACAAACCAATGTACTTTGATTTTAAAACTTATCAAAAAAGACTAAACTCATTTACAAATGGAGCAATGTATACTTTACTATTCATACCATCCACTTCTAGTACAGTACTTAGGCCTTGGGTATTTGATTATAACTTTACAAAACCTGTAAAAATAAAACTAAGAGACGCATTAAGAAGCGGAAAAAAATACAATTTTCATTATAACCTAATAAAGCATAAAAGATGAAAGCGAAAAAAGGAATGGGTTTTAAAGCAGCTCAAAAAAGTATAGCAAAAAAACAAGGATTATCCTTAAAGAGTGCAGGTGCGATTTTAGCATCATCTGCTAGAAAAGCTTCACCAGCCGCTAAGGCAAAAAATCCAAATTTAAAAAAGGTAAAAGGTAAATAATACACCATAGTAGTAATGACAAGAAAACAACTAATATCAGAAATCCTAACAGATTTAAGACAATATGATGAGAGTGGTCTTATAGACTATCGCTCATTAAACATGTGGATTAAAAATGAACTAAAAAGATTTGGAGCAAACATTACAGTACTTACAGAAAAGGTATTAGAGGTAGAAAATGGTAAAGTAGAACTCCCAGATAATTTTTGGACATTAGACTTAGCAGTTAAATGCACACCAGACAGCCAAGAGATTAATGACGAAGAGTGCAAACAACAAGTACAAGACTCTCAATTTTGGAAACAAAGAGTAGAAAAAACTTATGTATGGGATAATCAATCTGGAAGCCATAAGCAAGAAGACTACAAAACAATAGAAGAGAAGGTATACTACAATAACTGTTCTATCACATTTAGATATAGAGAGCCAGAAGTACTAAGACTTACAAAAGGTATTAAAAAAGAATACTGCTCTAATGGATGTAAGAATTTACAAGATCAACTTACAAGATCTGCCAAACATGAAATAAATATTTTAGGTAATGTATTACAAACTAATTTTAAAAATGGTTTTATATACATACAATACCAAGGACTACCTACAGATGATGAGGGTGATATCATAATACCAGAAGTAAGAAGCTTAGAAGAGTACTTAATCTATTATGCAAAAAGAAAAATTCTAGAAGCTTTATGGATAAATGATGATGATGTAAACATAATGAATAAGTTACAATACATCAGACAAATGGAAAGAGAAACTTTTTCTTTAGCTATGACGCAAGTGAAATTTGAATCATTAGGTAATTGGGACAAAAAATTAAAAAGAAAAATGATTAGAGAAACAAATAGATTTGAAAACATGTTTCCTAACAAATAAAAAATTCTAGTATGGCAAGCGGAGAAAGCAAAAACCTAAAAATATCTTTGGCTAAAATTGGGATGAATAAAGATACTCATCCATCTCAATTAGATAAAACACAATATACATTTGCGTATAACGCAAACCTAGAAAATGAATCTGGGAATCTTTTAAACCTGATGAACGAGAAGTCTAATATTTTAGCTTCAAAGTTTAAGTCAGGTTTTGTTGTTCATGGGTTTGAAAATGATACAAGCACAGGAAACACATTATTTTTCTTATTAAACCCAACAACAGGGGAAGG
>Ga0209230_10000053_pt1 | contig 42740 bp, 34 predicted proteins | sample LakOntMetagenome_FD_187467 | JGI IMG/M metagenome (GOLD analysis project Ga0209230, IMG submission 187467) | Freshwater and sediment microbial communities from Lake Ontario - Sta 18 epilimnion Metagenome (SPAdes) (version 2) | ecosystem: Environmental > Aquatic > Freshwater > Lentic | place... | reverse complement strand
ACCTCCGCCCCAGTGCGGAGGCCTGTTCGCTTTTGTACACTACTGCGTTTTGTGTCATTTTCGGTCTTGCATGGAAACATGCCTGATTATCGGAAAGACATATAAACGTATGGTTTACCTAAGCGGTATCGATGTTTATTGATTTCAAACCATTCCGCAAAGCCAGGCACCGGTACCCTCTTCTTCCTTGAACATTTGAGCCCGGCAGTGAAGCATTGTCTGATTAATGCCTGTCGCCATGCTGGCTTGTCGATGTCGATGTCAATGCCGGTGGCGTGTGTGTGCAGCAAGAACCCGTTGACGATTCTGCTGCCTCGAACCGATAGCTCGCTCACGAATCTGACACATTCTTCGATAAGCGGTCCGAGTTCTGGGCGTAGGAGCGTTGTTTGTAGACCCGACTTGATGGTTATCATGCGGTCATGAGAATCGTTCACGATGCCATCTTCATTTCCATCCATTCTATGAAAATAAAAAAATCTATGTAAATCGTGTGGAAGTCGTGTCCTTAAGCGTGTCTTATTTGTTTTTTACGTGTTGTAAACACACATCAACATCAAAATTGTCGTTTTTTTGTTACATTGTATGCACGCGTATTTGATTGTATGCTTTTGGTAGGTTTATTTCAACTGTTGCGTTTCCTTAAGCGCGCGTTTTCTTACGCATCGTTTTTTCCGTGCCATACTACTATAAGAATGGCATCGTTCACGATCCGTTCGGCGAATGTGATTCTCGGGAACGAATCGATATCGACGCACGCATTCAAATCTCTCGCGTCCAATACATTGACGATCGGAGCGCGCGATACTGCGAATGGAACTGTATCGTTTCTTGCCAATGTGGGCGTGCGTACTTTGAATCCCACGAGCGCCTTGCATATCGCATCGGGGAATTTGAACGTCGATAATTCCATCGTCGTCGGATCATCAGTGAGAGCTGCAACGATGATCGCGACGGGTAACGTGACTGCCAATACATTTGTCGGGTCGGGCGTCGGACTCACCGGTATAACTCCACCAGTAACGATCGCGAACGTCGCCATCACGGACGTCAATGGTCTCGTGCTTGACGATACGGCTTTGGGTCCCGATACGTACGTGACAGTCAACGGAACGGGCGCGACGGGATTTGGGGCTGGATGTATCGCATTGCTCGGGAACGTCACTGCATCCGCGACGACGGTGATTTCCACATCGCAAATACGCGCGCGGTTCACGAGTCTCGCGGCGGGCACATATACAATATTCGTGATTAATACGAATGGTACATGGGCAGCATTGCCGAGTGCCGTCACGTGGAGTCTTTCGCCGGCATGGAGCGGGACGGGAGTCGTAGCCGCATCGACGAAAACGCGGTCTTTCAGTCGCGTCTTGGCATTGGCGAGTGGCGATTCGACGTTGACGTATAGTGTCGCATCCGGCTCGTCGTTGCCTCCCGGAACATCTTTATCGTCCGGAGGGACCTTGAGCGGGAACATCGTCGAAACGCCGACGTCTACGACCGCATACAGTTTCACAATCAAAGCGACGGATCTCGAATTGCAAGATATGCCGAAGACTTTCACATTGTCCGGCGGGTTTCTGAAAAATTTCAGCGGCAATGCGAATATCGTCGCTTCTATCGATGGGACATACGCCAATACGACGTATAAAGCGACAGCAATCGATCCGGCCGGCGGGTTTCTAAGGATTATCGCCGATTCGTCATTATTCCTGCCGAGCGCGAACGTTCTTGTCGACAACGTCGCGACGATCAGTTCGACATATATATCTGCGACGGAAGTCAGAGCTCAAGTCGCGCCTGCTTCCAACGGAACGGTCTCGAATATCGAAATCGTTAATACTGACGGATCGGTTTTAAGTGGTAGTGGATCCTTGAGGTACAATACGCTTCCGGCATGGGTGACGTCCGCGACTTTATCTGATATCTACAAAAACGTTTCGTTTACGAATCAACTCGAAGCGACCGGCTCGACATCGTATGCGAACATCTCAGCGCTTCCGGCGGAAATAACTTTATCGAGCGGAGGATCACTGGCCGGGAACATCACAAGCGATATCGCGAACACGACGGTATACTCTATACCGATCGACGCGTTGAATGTCTACAATCAACACGCATCACGGACATTCTCTCTGAGCGCCCTGCCATTCTTTACGCGCAAACTCGTAGCGAGCGATAAAGCTGCCACCGATTACTTCGGGTACAGCGTATCGTTTTCGAGCGATGGAAGTCGAGTTGTCGTCGGGGCGTACTTGAGCGATCCGGGTGCAGTGAGCTCTGCCGGCTCGGCGTACATTTATTCACGGAGCGGCACGGTCTGGACTGAAGAAGCCAAGATTATCGCGAGCGATAAAGCTAGTTCCGATTATTTCGGGTGGAGCGTGTCGATATCGAGCGATGGCAGTCGCGTCGTGGTCGGGGCGAACTTGAGCGATCCGGGCGGGACGAGCAATGCAGGCGCGGCGTACGTGTACTCGAGGAGCGGGACGGTATGGACTCAAGAAGCCAAGATATTCGCGAGCGATAAAGCTGCCAGCGATCTCTTCGGGGACAGCGTCTCGATATCGAACGACGGAAGTCGCGTCGTGATCGGGGCGAGACTCAGCGATCCGGGCGGGACGGGTGATGCAGGCGCGGCGTACATGTACTCGAGGAGCGGGACGACGTGGACTGAAGAAGCCAAGATAATAGCGAGCGATAAGCTTGCGAACGATTATTTTGGTGTCAGCGTATCGTTTTCAGGAGATGGAACTCGAGTCGTGGTCGGGGCGAGATTCAGCGATCCGGGCGGGACGTCAGATGCCGGCGCGGCGTACGTGTATTCGAGGAGCGGGACGGTATGGACTCAAGAAGCCAAGATATTCGCGAGCGATAAAGTTGCCAGCGATAACTTTGGTGTCAGCGTCTCGATATCGAATGATGGCAGTCGAGTCGTGGTCGGGGCGAACTTGAGCGATCCGGGCGGGACGAGCGGTGCCGGCGCAGCGTACGTGTTTTCGAGGAGCGGGACGGTATGGACTGAAGAAGCCAAGATTTTCGCGAGCGATAAAGTTGCGTTCGATCAGTTCGGGTACAGCGTCTCGATGTCTAACGATGGAAGTCGAGTCGTGGTCGGGGCGAACTTGAGCGATCCGGGCGGGACGTATAATGCCGGCGCGGCGTACGTGTATTCAAGGAGCGGCAGCGTATGGACTCAAGAAGCCAAGATATTCGCGAGCGATAAAGTTGCCAGCGACCAGTTCGGGCAAAGCGTCTCGTTTTCAGGAGATGGCAGTCGAGTCGTGGTCGGGGCGAACTTGAGCGATCCGGGCGGGACGGGCGATGCCGGCGCGGCGTACGTGTTTTCGAGGAGCGGGACGGTATGGTCGACTGCGATGTGAATAAAACTGGAAAGAAACTATACTTCTCTCAATCACGCGATGTTCCGGCATGTACGCTTTTGGATCCAATCACATAGATTTCAAATGGAGTCCGTTCCTGAGCGCATCGACTGCAGCAAGCGCAGGATGGTTCGTCGTGCCCGTCGCGCGTATCGATTCGACATGAAAAAACATAAAAGTTAACATAACGTCGTGAGAATACATAAATAAATACATAAATTTGTCAGTTGAAAACGCAACTGACGAATTTATTTATTTATTTTTTCCCCGCGCCAATGGTATATATATAGTATATAATATGGCATCGTTCACGATCCTTTCATCGAACGTGATTGTAGGGAACGAATCGATATCTATGCACGCATTCAAATCGCTCGCTTCCAATACAATGACGATCGGAGCGCGCGATACTGCGAATGGAATCGTCACGTTCCTTGCCAATGTGGGCGTGCATACATTGAATCCCACGAGCGCCTTGCACATCGCATCGGGGAATTTGAACGTCGACGAGTCCATTATCGTCGGATCCTCAGTGAGCGCCTCGACGATGACCGCGACGGGTAATGTGACTGCCAATGTATTTGTCGGATCGGGCGCCGGACTCACTGGAATCACCGCTCCCATGACGATCACGAGCGTCGCCATCACGGACGTCGATGGTGTCGTGCTTGACGATACGGCTCTGGGTCCAGATACGTACTTGACAATCAACGGCTCGGGATTCGGGGCGGGATGTATCGCGATGCTCGGGATTGTCGTTGCTTCCGCGACGACTGGAATATCCTCGAACCAATTGCGCGCGCGGTTCACGAGTCTCGCGGCGGGCACGTACAGCATATTCGCGATTAATAGCGATGGCCCGACGGCCGTTCTCCCGAGTGCCGTCACGTGGAGTCTTTCGCCGGCATGGAGCGGGACGGGAGTCGTAGACGCATCGACGAAAACGCGGTCTTTCAGTCGCGTCTTGGCATTGGCGAGTGGCGATTCGACGTTGACGTATAGTGTCGCATCCGGCTCGTCGTTGCCTCCCGGGACATCTTTATCGTCCGGAGGGACCTTGAGCGGGAACATCACCGAAACGCCGACGTCTACGACCGCATACAGTTTCACAGTCAAAGCGACGGATCTCGAATTGCAAGATATGCCGAAGACTTTCACGTTGTCCGGCGGGTTTCTAAAGAATTTCAGCGGCAATGCGAATATCGTCGCTTCTATCGATGGGACGTACGCCAATACGACGTATAAAGCGACAGCAATCGATCCGGCCGGCGGGTTTCTAAGGATTATCGCCGATTCGTCATCGTTCCTGCCGAGCGCGAACGTTTTAGTTAACAACGTCGCTCCAATCAGTTCGACGTATATATCTGCGACGGAAGTCAGAGCTCAAGTCGCGCCTGCTTCCAACGGAACGGTCTCGAATATCGAAATCGTTAATACTGACGGATCGGTTTTAAGTGGTAGTGGATCCTTGAGGTACAATACGCTTCCGGCATGGGTGACGTCCGCGACTTTAGCCGATATCTACAAAACCGTTTCGTTTACGAATCAATTCGAAGCGACCGGCGCGACATTGTATGCGAATATTTCAGCACTTCCTGCAGGAATAACTTTATCGGGCGGAGGATCACTGGCCGGGAACGTCACAAGCGATACCGCGAACACGACGGTATACTCAATACCGATCGACGCGTTGAATGTGTACAATCAACACGCATCACGCACATTTTCTTTAAGCGCCCTGCCATTCTTTACGCGGAAGATTTTCGCGAGCGATAAAGCTACCAACGATAACTTTGGGTTCAGCGTATCGATGACGAGCGATGGAAGTCGAGTCGTGGTGGGTGCGAGACAGAACAATCCGGGCGGGGCGGCTGCTGGCGGAGCGGCGTACATTTTCTCGAGGAGCGGGACGGTATGGACTCAAGAAGCCAAGATTTTTGCAAGCGATAAAGTTGCATCTGATAACTTCGGGTGGAGCGTATCGATATCGAGCGATGGCAGTCGCGTCGTGGTCGGGGCGATCAACAGCGATCCGGGCGGGACGGGCGATGCAGGCGCGGCGTACGTGTATTCGAGGAGCGGGACGACGTGGACTCAAGAAGCCAAGATAATAGCGAGCGATAAAGTTGCCGGCGATACCTTCGGTACCAGCGTATCGATATCTAATGATGGAAGTCGCGTCGTGGTCGGGGTGCCATATAGCGATCCGGGCGGGACGGCCGATGCAGGCGCGGCGTACATTTATTCGAGGAGCGGGACGACATGGACTCAAGAAGCCAAGATATTCGCGAGCGATAAAGTTGCCAGCGATTTATTCGGGCAAAGCGTCTCGATATCGAATACCGGCGATCGCGTCGTGGTCGGGACACCCGCGAGCAATCCGGGCGGAACGGTAGATGCCGGCGCAGCGTACGTGTTTTCAAGGAGCGGGACGACGTGGACTCAAGAAGCCAAGATATTCGCGAGCGACAAAGTTGCCAGCGATTACTTCGGGTGGAGCGTATCGATATCGAGCGATGGGACTCGAGTCGTGGTCGGGGCATTATTCAGCAGTCCGGGTGGGACGACCAATGCAGGCGCAGCGTACGTGTTTTCGAGGAGCGGGACGGTATGGAGTCAGGAAGCCAAGATAATAGCGAGCGATAAAGCTGCCAGCGATAACTTATGCTATGTATCGATTTCAAATGATGGAAGTCGAGTCGTGGTCGGGGCGTCCGCGAGCGATCCGGGCGGACTGTCAAGTGCAGGCGCGGCGTACGTTTTCTCACGGAGCGGCACCGTATGGACTCAAGAAGCTAAGATTTTCGCGAGCGATAAAATTACCAACGATTACTTTGGTACAAGCGTATCGATATCTAATGATGGAAGTCGCGTCGTGGTCGGGGCGTACGCGAGCGATCCGGGCGGGACGTTGGGAGCCGGCGCGGCGTACGTGTTTTCGAGGAGCGGGACGGTATGGTCGACTGCGATGTGAATAAAAATCATACGTATCTCTCGATCACGCGATGTCCCGGCATGTACGCTTTGATTTTTTACCGTCTTTTTTTTCTGCGGCAATACCATCAAGCGTATTCGGTGAATGTCGAATCCAACCGTCATCCACCGATTCTCAACGTGCGGATCGAATGGCCGCGCCGGACCGACTCTGGAAGAGTGTCGCGCGGCATACTCGATCTCGGGAATCAGCAGCGCTTTCGATATGACGACGCAGGGCGTGCAGGTATGGACGACGCCATACGACGCGACGTTCAAAGTGACGGCTGCCGGGGCGCGCGGAGGAACTGGCGGATCCCTCGCCGGTGGATCGGGCCGTATCGTATCACGCACGATATATATTCCAGGCGGCACGAAGATCCATATGGTCGTCGGGCAAGAAGGGGGGCTTGCGCAAGATTCGAGCGGCGGAGGTGGCGGGACGTTCGTGTACATCGACGGAGTATCTAAATCAAACGCCATTCTCGTTGCCGGTGGAGGTGGAGGGTACGGCGGCAAAAGGAATGGCGCTGACGGATCCGTACAAAACGCAACGCCTGGCAAAGGTGGAGGAGGATCTGGAGGCGTAGACGGATCAAATGGCGGCGGCACTATGGGAGGGATAGGAGCGAATTCATCTTCGCTCGTCGGCGTCGCTGGCACTTTTGGCGTGCATGGAGGTTTTGGCGGCGGAGGTGGCGTTGGAAGTTTGCAGGGCGTGGACGTAGCAACTGGCCAAGTCCCGAGCGGCGTCTACTACGGCAATGGCGGCGGAGGAGGCGGGTACGGCGGCGGAGGCGGCGGCCAGCTCGTAAATGTGAACCAGCCGGTCACGTGGTCGTATACGACAAACGAGGTGGATTATGGTGGCCCGATCAATTACTCGAGCGGCGGAGCTCACTATGGCTACAAAACCGCGACTGCGCAACGTGACAATTATGTTACGGTCACGGGCCCTGGCGGCGGCGGCGGAAGCTATTCGCCTACATCCGACGGATACAATAACAATGTCGGTCTCAACCCCGGATCAGGGTACGTGCATGTCGAGGTCATCAGCACGCCGGCTCCGACCCAAGCCCCATCGACACCCGCCCCGACGCTCGCGCCGACCAGCGCTGCGCCCGTGGTGACGCCTTTGCCCACATCCGCGCCGATACCTCCTCCATCCTATTTGCGGCACCCCCCCAACCTGGTGATTTTGGTCCACGAGGCTTCGTGGATGAACGATGGAACGCTGAAAGTCATGACATTACGCGGCTCGACGCCGACGATCCAGCCGTTTGCGTTCAAAGATCTCACGCAAGTCTTCGCGATCGACGCCAACGGAAGCGTCCGGACCGTCGCGGCGCAGGGCGATTATTTGAACCACGCGACGACATGCGATGGAGTTATCGGAGGATCTAATGCGTCCATGTGGCGATTCGCGCCTCGCAATTTGCCTCGATCGTACGCATTGGAAGTCGTGTGTTCTTCAACATTAGGAACGAAACGCATAGATTATAATGCCATAAGTAATCCATGGAGTCCGTTCCTGAGCGCATCGACGACCGCAAGCGCAGGATGGTTCGTCGTGCCCGTCGCGCGTATCGATTCCACGTAAATCAAAACGTATTTTTGTTCTTCTCGTAATTACATAAGCGGAGATGGGAGAGACATTTTATTGGAATGGCCAAGCGGTGGACACATCTTCTCTTTATGGCACGTACAATAACTTGACTAATGCTAATGGAGAACAGTTGGTGCCGTTGACCTTTGGTGGAGCCCCTCCCGCAGATAGTGGCGTGAATTTGGCGCGAGACGCCTACGTTGTTGGAACTGGCAATTACCTCCAATATGGCCAACCTCAACCGGAACCCATACACTATCCGCCACCGCCCGTATATTACCCGCCGCCGCCCGTATATTATCCACCGCCGCCACCGCCAGTATACTACCCTCCACCTCCTCCGCCACCTCCACCGCCTCCACCGCCGCCACCTCCGCCACCAACGACCCAATCTCCTACGCCAGCTCCTACGCCAAGCCCGACGCCAAGCCCGACGCCAGCTCCGACCACACGCGCCCCGACCCCGGCCCCAACGCTCGCGCCGACCAGCGCCGCGCCAACGCCACCGCCCACATCCGCCCCAATGCCCCCTCCATCGTACTTGCGCTACCCGACAAATCTCGTCGTATTCGCCCCTCGAGCGAGCCGTACACGTCGAACAGCGCATCGAGCGTGTCGGGCGCCTCGATGATCTCGCCCGGCTCCCGCGTCCACGAGTTGGGAATCGCGACGTTTTTTTTTTATTATCGGAAAGACATATAAACGTATGGTTTACCTAAGCGGTTGCGCGATATCGATATGTCCGCGACGACGGCCATGCCCGTGCGCGGATCGGTGAGGACGGTCCATGTGGCGTGGAAGGGCGCGCGCTGCTTCATGGCATCGTAATTGATCCAATTGTTTCTGGCGTTGAGCTGTCCGTACGGGATGACCGTCTCGGTGCCCGGGAGGATGACGCTCGTGAATCGCGCGGTGGCCTGGATGGATTTCCCCCATGCAGGGATTCTCTGGGGCGTGATCGACGTGACGGTAGGGGCGGCGGTGACGGTGACGGTGACGGTAGGGGAGGCGGAGGTGGCGACAGTGGCCAAGGTCCACGCGTAGTCTCGGTCGCTCTTGAAGACGGCCCAGCGCATCTGCCCTTGGAAGCACATGAGGATGAGGAAGCCGGCGATGTGCACCTCGTCCGGCGTAACCATCGCGACGTATGGAAAAGCGAGCGACGAGACGTGGGAAAAGTGGCCAATGTACCTGGAAGCTGGACGGAAGCTGATCTGGCGGCGGCGGCTGATCTGGCGGCGGCGGGAGGGGGATGGGCGATCAGGGCACAGATGCGGAGGGGGAGGGCGTAGCTCTCAAAGCCGCATTGGAAGATCTGACGGCGTGTCGAGCACAGCTGAGTAAATGCAAGTCGGAACTGTTAGCTACGAAAATCAAGGATGCCGTGTGCAAGATGCAACCCGAGAACGCCAATTTGTTGCGTTGATTATTCGATTATGGATGCGTATCGCTCGGCTGTTTATACGTGATGGGATGGCGATAAAATTCTCCTTGGGAGAGGCGCGGCGGATGGTACATGGCGACATATGGCTCTTTCGACCGGATCCAAAGGACGGCGCATACGAGTCCCACGACGATACACGCGATCGTTGTGGAATTCATATTATGTATATTATATTATACCATCATTTTTATTTCGTTACATCGACACACAGATTATGAGAAAAAAAAACGATCCTTATTACAGAGAGTATCCTAATACTTCATGGTGAAGAATACCCAAAACCAATTTATAGGAGGGAGTGGAACGGTCGGTGCGACTGGTCCGGCTGGTCCGCGTGGAGAGATAGGGGCCGCTTCTCTTCGCATAGGCAATGTATCGACCGTGTCTCCAACAAGCAATGCAAGCGTCACTAATTCAGGGACCGATATCGATCTCATTCTAGATTTTGCATTGCCCCGTGGAAATCAGGGTGAGCAAGGGCCAGCGACTATCGTGATTGGAACGACGACCACGCTTCCACCCGGCTCGGCCGCAAACGTGACCAATTCGGGGACGTCCGCAAACACTATTCTCAACTTTGCGATCCCCGCGGGACTCGATGGGACCGAGATTAACGGCGCGGCGTCGTCGATAAAAAACGATAATTTAACGCCGAATTACGTCGTCGTTTCGAATTCGTCGGGAAAGATCGCGGTATCAACACTGCCGACATCGAATCTCTACTATCTGTCCAATGTGACATCCGATATCCAAACACAATTCGCTGGCAAACAGGCAACTCTCGTCGGAGCTGCAAGCACAATTGCATCATCGAATTTGACATCACAGCGTATTCTCGTATCATCTAGTACAGGCAAAGTCGCCGTCTCGAATGTGGACTCGTCAAGTTTGCAATTCATCCGGGGGTTGACGAGCAACGTGCAAACACAACTCGTAGATATCGCCAGCAATGCGACAGCGCAACAGACGTCTCTCACAAACCTAGTCAGCAACGCCGTGGCTCAACAGACCGAACTCACAAACCTCAGCAGCAACGCGGCAGCGCAACAGATCGAACTCACAAACCTCAGCAGTAACGCCGCGGCGCAACAAATACTTATTGCGAGCTTGAGCAGCAACGCCGCAACGCAACAAACCGAACTCGCAACGCAACAGACAACGATCACAACCCTGAACAGCAACGCCGCGGCGCAACAAACACTTATTGCGAGCTTGAGCAGCAACGCGGTGGCTCAACAAACCGAGCTCACAAACCTGAGCAGCAACGCGGCAGCGCAACAGATCGAACTCACAAACCTCAGCAGCAACGCCGCGGCGCAACAAACACTTATTGCGAGCTTGAGTAGCAATGCCACAACACAACAAACAACGATTTCAAGCTTGAGCAGCAACGCGGCAGCGCAACAGATCGAACTCACAAACCTCAGCAGCAACGCCGCGTCGCAACAAACACTTATTGCGAGCTTGAGCAGCAACGCCGCAACGCAACAAACCGAACTCGCAACGCAACAGACAACGATCACAACCCTGAACAGCAACGCCGCGGCGCAACAAACACTTATTGCGAGCTTGAGCAGCAACGCAGTGGCTCAACAAACAACGATTTCAAGCTTGAGCAGCAACGCGGCAGCGCAACAGATCGAACTCACAACCCTGAGCAGCAACGCCGCAACTCAACAAACAACGATTCTAAGCTTGAGCAGCAACGCGGCAGCGCAGCAGATCGAACTCACAAACCTCAGCAGCAACGCCGCGGCGCAACAAACACTTATTGCGAGCTTGAGCAGCAACGCCGCAACGCAACAAACCGAACTCGCAACGCAACAGACAACGATCACAACCCTCAGCAGCAACGCCGCGGCGCAACAAACAAGTATGACGAGCTTGAGCAGCAACGCAGTGGCTCAACAAACCGAGCTCACAAACCTGAGCAGCAACGCGGCAGCGCAACAGATCGAACTCACAAACCTCAGCAGCAACGCCGCGACGCAACAAACGCTTATTGCGAGCTTGAGCAGCAACGCCGCAACACAACAAACAACGATTTCAAGCTTGAGCAGCAACGCGGCAGCGCAACAGATCGAACTCACAAACCTCAGCAGCAACGCCGCGACGCAACAAACACTTATTGCGAGCTTGAGCAGCAACGCCACAACGCAACAGACAACGATCACAATCCTGAACAGCAACGCCGTGGCGCAACAAACACTTATTGCGAGCTTGAGCAGCAATGCAGTGGCTCAACAAACCGAGCTCACAAACCTGAGCAGCAACGCGGCAGCGCAACAGATCGAACTAACAGCCCTCAGCAGCAACGCCGTCGCACAACAGACCGAACTCATAAACCTCAACAGCAACTCAATGGCACAGCAAACGGCAATCGCTGGGAAGGAGCCTACGATTATCCTTGGCGCATCGCGAGCGTTGGTGAGTGATTCAGCTGGAAAAATTGACAATAGTTCAGTGACATCGACAGAAATATCATTCATTGGCGGCGCACGGTCGAATATACAGGCGCAAATAGACGCGATCGTAACGCCCGGATTCAACGCATCGTTGGAGCCAAATGTCGTGGTTGTGACAGACGGAGAAGGCATTTTATCAAACTCAACCGTCACTGCAACTGAATTGTCGTTTCTAAGTGGAACGCGTTCGAACATCCAAGCACAAATTGATGCAATCGATGCGACGCCGGGAGCATTTAACGTGTCGTTAGAGCCAAATGTCGTGATTGTTTCGAATGAAAATGGCTCAATATCAAATTCGATAGTCACAACTACAGAGCTGTCCTATCTAAGTGGTATACTCTCTCCGGTCCAGACACAGCTCAGTGATCTGAGTAGCAATGCGGTCGCGCAGCAGACGGTAATCACGAGCCTCAGCAGCAACGCGGTTGCACAACAGACCGAACTCACAAACCTCATCAGCAACGCCGTCGCGCAACAGACCGAACTCACAAACCTCAACAGCAACGCCACGGCACAGCAGACCGAACTCACAAACCTCAGCAGCAACTCCACGGCACAGCAGACCGAACTCACAAACCTCAGCAGCAACGCGGCAGCGCAGCAGATTGAACTCGCAAACCTCAGCAGCAACGCCACGGCACAGCAGACGACTATAACGAGTCTGACCAGCAACGCCGTCGCGCAACAGACCGAACTCACAAACCTCAACAGCAACGCCGTCGCGCAACAGACCGAACTCACAAACCTCAGCAGCAACGCGGCAGCGCAACAGATCGAACTCACGACACAACAGACGTCAATCACGAACCTCAGCAGCAACGCCGTAGCACAGCAGACGGAACTCACAAACCTCAGCAGCAACGCCGTCGCACAGCAGACCGAACTCACAAACCTCAGCAGCAACGCGGCATCGCAGCAGACCGAAATCACAAACCTCAGTAGCAACGCCACGGCACAGCAGGCGACTATAACGAGTCTGAGCAGCAACGCAGTGACTCAACAGACCGAACTCGCAAGCTTGACCAGCAACGCCGTCGCGCAACAGACGTCAATCACGAACCTCAGCAGCAACGCCGTCGCGCAACAGACCGAACTCACAAACCTCAGCAGCAACGCGGCAGCGCAACAGATTGAACTCACGACACAACAGACGTCAATCACGAACCTCAGCAGCAACGCCGTTGCACAGCAGACCGAACTCACGAACCTCAGCAGCAACGCCGTCGCACAGCAGACCGAACTCACAAACCTCAGCAGCAACGCGGCAGCGCAGCAGATTGAACTCTCAAACCTCAGCAGCAACGCCACGGCACAGCAGACGACTATAACGAGTCTGAGCAGCAACGCAGTGGATCAACAGACGTCACTCACGAACCTCAGCAGCAACGCCGTCGCACAGCAGACCGAACTCACAAACCTTAGCAGCAACGCGGCAGCGCAGCAGATTGAACTCGCGACACAACAGACGTCACTTACGAACCTCAGCAGCAACGCCGTCGCGCAACAAATCGAAATCACAAACCTCAGCAGCAACGCCGTCGCGCAACAAATCGAAATCACGAGCCTGAACAGCAACGCATTGGCTCAACAGAACGAACTCTCGAACCTGAACAGCAATGCGATTGCTCAGCAGACGACAATCACAAACCTCAGTAGCAACGCCGTCGCACAGCAGACCGAACTCACAAACCTCAGCAGCAACGCGGCAGCGCAGCAGATTGAACTCGCGACACAACAGACGTCAATCACGAACCTCAGCAGCAACGCAGTGGCTCAACAGACCGAACTTGCAAGCTTGACCAGCAACGCCGTCGCGCAACAGACCGAACTCACAAACCTCAGCAGCAACGCGGCAGCGCAGCAGATTGAACTTGCGACACAACAGACGTCAATCACGAACCTCAGCAGCAACGCAGTGGCTCAACAGACCGAACTCGCAAGCTTGACCAGCAACGCCGTCGCACAGCAGACGGAACTCACAAACCTCAGCAGCAACGCCGTCGCACAGCAGATTGAACTTGCGACACAACAGACGTCAATCACGAACCTCAGCAGCAACGCAGTGGCTCAACAGACCGAACTCGCAAGCTTGACCAGCAACGCCGTCGCACAGCAGACGGAACTCACAAACCTCAGCAGCAACGCCGTCGCACAGCAGACCGAACTCACAAACCTCAGCAGCAACGCGGCAGCGCAGCAGATTGAACTCGCAAACCTCAGCAGCAACGCCGTCGCACAGCAGACCGAACTCACAAACCTCAGCAGCAACGCGGCAGCGCAGCAGATTGAACTCGCAAACCTCAGCAGCAACGCCACGGCACAGCAGACGACTATAACGAGTCTGAGCAGCAACGCAGTGGCTCAACAGACCGAACTCGCAAGCTTGACCAGCAACGCCGTCGCGCAACAGACCGAACTCACAAACCTTAGCAGCAACGCTGTCGCACAGCAGACCGAACTCACAAACCTCAGCAGCAACGCGGCAGCGCAACAGATTGAACTCATGACACAACAGACGTCAATCACGAACCTCAGCAGCAACGCCGTCGCACAGCAGACCGAACTCACAAACCTCAGCAGCAACGCGGCAGCGCAGCAGATTGAACTCACAAACCTCAGCAGCAACGCCACGGCACAGCAGACGACTATAACGAGTCTGAGCAGCAACGCAGTGGCTCAACAGACCGAACTCGCGAGCTTGACCAGCAACGCAGTCGCACAACAGACCGAACTCACAAACCTCAGCAGCAACGCAGTCGCACAACAGACCGAACTCACAAACCTCAGCAGCAACGCGGCAGCGCAACAGACCGAGCTCACAAACCTCAGCAGCAACGCGGCAGCGCAGCAGATTGAACTCGCAAACCTCAGCAGCAACGCCACGGCACAGCAGACGACTATAACGAGTCTGAGCAGCAACGCAGTGGCTCAACAGACCGAACTCGCAAGCTTGACCAGCAACGCAGTCGCACAACAGACCGAACTCACAAACCTCAGCAGCAACGCGGCAGCGCAACAGACCGAGCTCACAAACCTCAGCAGCAACGCGGCAGCGCAGCAGATTGAACTCACAAACCTCAGCAGCAACGCCACGGCACAGCAGACGACTATAACGAGTCTGAGCAGCAATGCCGTCGCTCAACAGACCGAACTCGCAAGCTTGACCAGCAACGCCGTCGCGCAACAGACCGAGCTCACAAACCTCAGCAGCAACGCCGTCGCACAGCAGACCGAACTCACAAACCTCAGCAGCAACGCGGCAGCGCAGCAGATTGAACTCGCGACACAACAGACGTCACTCACGAACCTCAGCAGCAACGCCGTCGCGCAACAGACCGAACTCACAAACCTCAGCAGCAACGCCGTCGCACAACAGACCGAGCTCACAAACCTCAGTAGCAACGCCGTCGCGCAACAGACCGAACTCACAAACCTCAGCAGCAACGCCGTCGCGCAACAAATCGAACTCACAAACCTCAGCAGCAACGCATTGGCTCAACAAATCGAACTCACGACCCTGAGCAGCAATGCGGCAGCGCAGCAGACGACAATCACAAACCTCAGCAGCAACGCCGTCGCGCAACAGACCGAGCTCACAAACCTCAGTAGCAACGCCGTCGCACAACAGATCGATCTCGTGAACCTGAACGCATTGAAAGCCAATATCGCGTCTCCTTCATTTACTGGAAATGTGAGTATCGGTGGTACGCTCACAATTCTGGGTAACGCCACTTCCACTCCCGTCGATGCGTATGCCTACTTCAAGAAGGTCGTTGAAGGCGTTGAGACTGGAGTGAATACATCACCCATCTCTGTATCGGTTGATGCCTCTAGCGGAGCGGTCCAGGCGGCTCAGTTCGTGGCTCTTTCTGATCGACGCATAAAGAATGACATTTCTGCACCGCTGTCTGTAGATGGCCTCGCCAATATAGTGTCTGCAATCCCGGTGCGCACGTGGCGTTACAAGGACCGCACGCAGGGCGGCGACGAGCGCATTGGTTTTATAGCGCAGGATATCGAGGCGTCGGGTCTCAGCCACGCCATCACACATTCCACGGGTTTCTTGCCTGATGTGTATGCATGTGCGACTCGCGTTTCTTCCGGCGTGTATGCGTGCCTGAACCACGACATCCAATCTGGCCAGACCGTGCGTTTCTTCGAGCAAGGTGGATACGTCAAAGAATCCATCGTTGGCAACGTCACGTCAACCACGCTCGATTTGCCAGCTACCGAAGCGCCTGCAGTATTTATTTACGGCACGTTCACTGACGACATTCTATCCATTGACTATGATTCTATCACTGCCGCAGCCATTGGAGCCATCCAGCAACTCCAAAACCGCGTCGCTGCTCTAGAACTCAAGTATTCTCTATACCACAATGTATCATCGTAGTTATATTGCATAATATGAACTGCTGGGCCTGTCGCGCCGACACTTCCGCCTCCACTACATGTCATCGCCTGGTTTTGAACATTCTTTACCATCTCTGCAGTAAGGAGCTCATTTTTTTCATGATAGTTGATATTCGAAGCAAATGGCACTTCGGATATGAAATATTTTGTTTGGATTTAGTTTTTTGTATCAAGATAAAGTCAATGCTGCAGACCGTACGATACCATCTGATCCTTTGACTTTGAGCGTGAGAGTAGTATTGTTTGTAATTTCAAAAGCTAATTGGCCAATGAGTTTTGGAATGACACTCGATCCGGGCGAGATGAGCAAGTTGGAGGCTGTCACATCGCCAAATTCCGAGTCGGAGTTGTCCATCTGCTTGGTCACGGAGCTTGATCCGTCATTTGACATCCCTTTCACCATCGTTTACAAGTAGACAATCATTATTTATTTCTCATTCGAAGAAAGTAAAGTACTCGTCGGAATTCTTTGCCGCCGCTTTCTTCGGTGGCGCCTTGGTATTCTTGGGACAGTTCTTGGTCTTTGTATTCATGGTATTCCCGCGGTACGTGGCATTATTGGAATTGTTCGGCGTGCTGGTCCGCGTCGTCTCGCAATTCCATTTGGCGCTTCCGGCATTGTATGAACACTTTGACGTCGTGACGCTGAGCTTCATTTTATTGATCGAAGGCGTGTCGATGTACCGTGACTGCGACCCGCCCATTATCTTACATGGTAGATTTTATTTTGGTTCATTTTGTCTGGTGCGACTGAAGCGCGGCATTCATATCGGCACTCTTCCAGTGTTTCGAGGCGTTTTCAATGTACCACATTGCCGTCGTCCGTAATCCTTCGACCCACGTGATACGCGGCTCCCATCCCAAAGCCGTGAGTTTATCGCTTGATACGAAATACCGCCGATCATTGAAGAGTCAATCCTTGACGAAGACTATGTGATCTGTCGTCTTGAGATGGAAGAGGCGACACATATCGTACGCGACTTCCAAATTCGTCTTCTCGAGCGTCGTGCCGATATTGTATATTTGGCCAGGCACGCCGCGGTGCAAAACAGTCTCGAATGCCGCTGCGACATCGTCGACGTGCAAATACGAGCGTGCGGCCGATCCATTTCCGTGAAGCGGTAGCTTTTCACCCATATGAGCTTTCATGATGAGTTTCGGGATGAGCTTTCGGGAAATTGGCCTGGTCCATAGACATTGTTGCCGCGCGTCGTGATAATAGGTAATTTGTACGATGTATAGTAGGCATGCGCGACCATTTCAGCGCCGGCTTTGGCTGCAGAGTATGGGTTCGTAGGTTCGAGACGCGACGTCTCTTCGTGACGCTCGTTCCACATTTCACTGCCGTACACTTCGTCTGTCGACACATTGATAATTCGTTGGATTCCGCCATGTTTACGACACGCTTCCAGTAAAACGTGCGTTCCGACGGTATTGTTCATCGTTATGTTGCTACTTTTGTGTTTTGATAAAACATCACAATTTGTGGATTTGTGGTGAAGTATGTGTGCGCGTATTTAGATGTATGCTTTTGATAGGTTTCTTTCAACTGTTATGAGCCCAATAAAACCTGCGCCGCCAGTCACGAGGATGTGGCGTGGCACATATTCTTCTTTTTCATCTTGAGATTGCATGGTATATAATAGTAATCTCAAGAAAAATAGAAATTTAAAATAAAAGTAATCTCAAGACATATTCGACGCCTGGCTTTCTTTATCGGCGTGCACGGCATACATCGATGACGCGGTGCTTGGACGCGTCGAGCATTCCAGTCCAAGATTCCCAAGAACTGACGATGATTGAGGTGGGAACGGCGCAATCTCAGGGCTTTCATCGAGTGCGACTCCGACAGGCTCGAACGGCTCCGCTGCGGTATACAACGAACTTGTATGGCACGCATTGACGAAAATGTCCATGAGTTCGGAATCGCTGGGGATGTGTGGAATTGGGAACTCTTTCACATAAATATCCTTGACGGCATCTTTGAGATACGGTGATCCTACGGCGAGAATATCCAGAGCTTGGCGGATTTTCTGTATGCACTCGTTCTTTTGTACTATCTCGGCACATTTTGCAGAGTGGATGATTCGCATACATTCAAGTACAGGAGCCATGGCATCAGGCACGATCGGACGAAGAGGTTCGAGGGACGTATACTCAAGCATTTCTTTTAACATAAAAATTAATTCTGTGATTTGGACGACTCTGTTTATATTACATCGGCAACCGCATACACCGTTTCTGGCCGCTTGTGAACGTTGACGGCGGCGCATCGGCCACAAAGCCTTCAAACTTATTGTTTGGATCGAGCCAACAGACCAATTTTATATCAAACATCTCCAAAGCTCGACGACAGAATATGCACGGCAACGACACGCCAGGTGATCCGTCCGCGCGTAATCGACACACCTCGATCTGAGATCCAATCTTGCGTCTCACCCATCGAATCAGCGCGTGGTTTGCGACGCCATGCTTCCGCGCCTCGACGACAATATCATCCAATAAACGTCGTTCGGCGCAACACCGATGATCATTTATTTGCACGTATCCCTTTCGATGACGTCGCGACAACAATCACGCGCTTCCGCATTTTATGTTTTAATATTTAATAAATGTGTCACGAGATGTATGCTTAAGCGTGTTTTTTTTTCACGGAGATCTTCCAAAGCATAGCGGGTTTTCCAGTACGCTCGAATTTCCATAAAAAAAATCGATACGAATGCAGTGCAATGATTCACTCATCAAGACTTGACGCACTTTCTCGTGAGATCCAAGGACAATATCACATGATTCCAGCGGAAAGGAACGTGCGTCTGGTATATCGACCCAGTCGTACCATACTTCACCAATTTCAGTCTTCGAGAATACCATGAGTCGCATTTGGAGGTGCGGCGCAGCATGTGCCATCTCATCGATCTTTGAGATATTGATCGAGGCGCCGAATGTTCCCGTACGTGGATTAATCGTGACATTGAGCCATGGCGCCACGCGCATTTTAACAACTTTCACGAGTCGATCAGCGACGTTCAATGTGACACTGCACGTCGGGAAGGTCGTATACATGACGAGCGAGCCCTGGACGCAACGCGCGATATCAGGGACGGCATCGTAATGGTACGTTGCCAACTTGAGCGTTTGGAGGGCGTTGCATGTATGTGTATCCCATCCATTTGATTTGAATATTTTCACGAGGAAACTCAACGTATCTGAGATTTCGATAGGATGGAAATAAATACCTATTTCCGCAACGCCCAATAGTTCCATAATGCAATCTTGAGATACCGATGCAGCCTGCATATTCTCGACGAGAACTTGGAAAACGAACGATGCAGGGTAAAATTTCACGAGGAGTGGAATCAAGTATTTTGCGAGGTGTCGCGTGATATGGACATGTTCTTTTAGGTATGTACGCATCTCGGTCCAGAACGGCATGCGGCGCATGAGTTCGTTCATTGTCGATAAACGTAAAAGAGGAAACTCCAATAAAATTGGCGCGGCGATATTCGCAAAGTTTTCCTGGGTTGGATGTGCCCGTGCCGTCATGTATAATCGATCGGCGAGATCCTGGTCGTACCGCGTGCATCCCAAGAACTCCATGCCGCGTCGACATGTCAATACATCGTCGTAATTGAAGGAATCTATTTCTTGGATCCCATGAATGATATCGAGAGCGCGTTGGATACGAGATACCGAAGCGCCATGCAATCGGATCGTGCGGCGATGCGTCAATGGATCGAGTGGGATATCAACGTTCTCCAATAAATCGCGAATCACTGAACATGTGGAAATGCATACAAAGCGACACGCCGGAATATCATTGGAAATCAATGGGTATGTGACTTGAGATTCAGGATCACATACGAATACAATATCTGCATACAAATCGACCATGTCCCGCGTCGCAACACCCATACAATTCAACGGCTCTACGCGACCTTAAGCGAGCATTTCTTTTTTCTCAATAAAGAATCTAGATATTTTTTCTGCACCAACGCTAGAACACATGACATCAATGAATGCAATGACGCCAATTGATACATCGAATTTCCTGGATGTTACAGGTATTGTATCCAGGCTACCAGCGCCATCAACACCAGCGACAATCGCACCGACACTCCCACCGACGCAAGCGCCAACTGCAGCTCCGACGTGCGCCCCCCTCACATCTGGGAAAATCGTGCGTGATCAAATCAATGGAGCAATTTATACTGTCGAAGGCAACACGCTTCGGTCGTTCCCAACATATGAGATTTGGCAGAGTTGGGGAATGCCGCAACCGGACCAGCAATTCAATACGGAAGATCTCGTGGCGTGTCCTCGAGGTGAAACACATGGGTATAAGCCTACGCCGCCACCCACATCGCGCCCTCCCGTGATCATGCCGACTGTTGCGCCTACATCCGCAGCTCCTATTGTCGTATCCCAATTCCCGCCGCCTTCATCAATTCAGTTCCCTCCCAATCTCGTTGTTTTAGTTCACGAAGGCGAATGGATGTCGAATGGCATCCTCAAGGTCCTGACGCTCCGCAACGCCATTCCATCTATTCAGAGTTTTACATTCAAAGATCTGACACAAATCTTTGCGCTGGAATCTTCGGGAAGTATGCGTGCCGTCGAAGGGACGGGGACGTACCTCGAACATGGCGGAACAAGCTGCGACGCAGTTTCAGGTGGATTTGTCGCTCGTCAATGGAGATTCGTCGCGCGTGATAATGGAGCGTACGTGATCGAAGTGGACTGTTCGAGTGTCGGACTCGGCATGCGTCGTATCGGAACGCGTGATGGTAGTTCGATTGTTGTATTGACGGATTCAGACGATGCGGGATGGTTTGTCGTACCCGTTGCGCGCGTGTGATCTGTGACCCAAAAAGTTTTTTTTTTAATGTGCTTATGTTAATATATACATACATGGGCGATTGTCTAGTATGGATTGGGAGCTCGTGTGCGTATCGGGCTCCAGCAGGTGCTCCACCCCCACCACCGAGTTGGGAGATTCCTTCAGTGCCGAGCCCCCAACCCCCGCCACCACCGCCACCGCCGCCACCGCCACCCCCATACTACGACCCACCGACCTATGTATACAACCCACCACCGCCACCCCCATACTACGCCCCACCGACCTATGTATACAACCCACCTCCGCCACCTCCACCTCCACAATCTCCGGGATGCGGTCCAGGACAAATTTGGGATGGATCGCGTTGCAGAGCTCCTAGCACACCCGCGCCGCCACCTCCACCGCCACCTCCCCCACCACCACCTCAATCACCTGGATGCGGTCCAGGACAAATTTGGGATGGGAGGCAATGTCGAGCTCCAAGCACACCCGCGCCGCCACCTCCACCGCCACCTCCCCCACCACCACCTCAATCTCCGGGGTGCGGTCCAGGACAAATTTGGGACGGATCGCGTTGCAGAGCTCCAAGTACGCCTGCACCACCTCAGCCACCTCCGCCACCTCCGCCACCTCCACCTCCACCCCCACCTCCCCAATCACCGGGGTGCGGCGCAGGACAAATTTGGGACGGATCGCGTTGCAGAGCTCCAAGTACGCCTGCCCCACCGCCGCCGCCCCCTACGACAATTCGCGCATCTCCAGGGTGTCCAGCCGGTCAAATTTGGGACGGGACGCAATGCCGGCTTCCGAGCACACCGGCACCAACACAAGCGCCAACGAGTGCAGCACCTATTCGCGCATCTCCAGGGTGTCCCGCCGGTCAAATTTGGGACGGGACGCAATGCCGGCCTCCGAGCACAACGGCTCCTACGACACGCGCACCTACACAGGCCCCAACTATTCGCGCATCTCCAGGGTGTCCCGCCGGTCAAATTTGGGACGGGACGCAATGCCGACCTCCGAGCACGACGGCTCCTACGACACGCGCACCTACACAGGCCCCAACTATTCGCGCATCTCCAGGGTGTCCCGCCGGTCAAATTTGGGACGGGACGCAATGCCGGCCTCCGAGCACAACGGCGCCTGTTCAAGGGTCTCCAGGGTGTGGCCCGGGACGGATTTGGGACGGGAAGCAGTGCCGCGACCCAAGCACATCGGCGCCTGTTCAGGGGTCTCCAGGGTGTGGCCCGGGACGGATTTGGGACGGGAAGCAGTGCCGCGACCCAAGCACATCGGCACCTGTCCAAGGGTCTCCAGGGTGTGGCCCGGGACGGATTTGGGACGGGAAGCAGTGCCGCGACCCAAGCACATCGGCGCCTGTTCAAGGGTCTCCTGGGTGTGGCCCGGGACGGATTTGGGACGGGAAGCAGTGCCGCGACCCAAGCACCACTGCCCCCGTGCAGTCGCCAGGGTGTGGCCCGGGACGGATTTGGGACGGGAAGCAGTGCCGCGACCCAAGCACATCGGCACCTGTCCAAGGGTCTCCAGGGTGTGGCCCGGGACGGATTTGGGACGGGAAGCAGTGCCGCGACCCAAGCACGACGACTTCTACGCCTGCCCCAACGACACGTGCGCCTACGCCTGCCCCAACGACACGCGCGCCTACGCCTTCCCCAACGACACGCGCGCCTACGCCTTCCCCAACGACACGCGCGCCTACGCCTGCCCCAACGACACGCGCGCCTACGCCTGCCCCAACGACACGCGCGCCTACGCCTGCCCCAACGACACGCGCACCTACGCCTGCCCCAACCACCCAAGGACCTACACCTCCCCCACCAACACGCGCGCCTACATCGACGCCATCACCGACAACACGCGCGCCTACATCGACACCATCGCCGACAACCCGTGCACCTACGTCGACGCCTACCCCAACCACCCGAGCGCCGACGACACGCGCACCTACACCGGCTCCGACAACACCAGCACCGACACTTGCTCCCACACGAGCTGCGACACTTGCGCCTTCGCCCACGGCGCCTCCCATGCCGCCTCCGACCTACTTAAGGTACTCTCCCAATCTGGTCGTCTTGGTGCACGAAGGCGAATGGATGCAGAAAGGAATTATGAAAGTCATGACACTGCGCGGCTCGACACCATCTCTTCAAAACTTTGTGTTCAAAGACTTGACGCAAGTATTTGCCATCGACGCGAACGGAAGCGTACGCACAGTCGCAGACCGGGGGGAGTACGTGAATCACGAGACGAATTGCGATGGCGTCGTCGGAGGAACCTCGGCAACTCGGTGGCGATTTGTGCCTCGCAACTTGCCTCGGTCGTACGCTCTGGAAGTCGTGTGCGCTTCAAACTTACAGCTGGGGACAAAACGTATCGAATACAACTCTGTGACGAACCCATGGGCTCCATTCCTGAGCTCCAAGACCGGAGATGGCACGGGGTGGTTCATCGTGCCCGTCGCGCGCATCGAATTGACGTGACCCAAAAAGTGTTTTTTTTTCTCATGATGTCTTAAGGGAGATGGGAGAGACATTTTATTGGAATGGCCAAGCGGTAGACACGTCTTCTCTTTATGGCACGTACAATAACTTGACTAATGCTAATGGAGAACAGTTGGTGCCATTGACCTTTGGTGGAGCCCCTCCCGCAGATAGTGGCGTGAATTTGGCGCGAGACGGCTACAATGTTGGAACTGGCATCTACCTTCAATATGGCCAACCACCACCTGCCCCGGTGACTGTTTGGAACCCGCCCGCCGCACCAGTAAGTAACACATGGCAGCAAGATGCGGCAAATGAGACGGCGTTTCGTGAGCAAGCTAAAAAGTGTCTCGCGGATGGATACCAATGGTCATGGGGGGGGACAACTGCATCTGGCTTTTTCGCATCGGGATACTGTAACAGGCGACCTGCTCCGCCACCGCCCACCACCCAAGCTCCGACGCCTGCTCCAACGCGAGCTCCGACGCCTGCTCCAACAAAAGCTCCGACACCAGCCCCGACGACCCGAGCTCCGACGCCAGTTCCAACAAGAGCTCCGCTAACAGCAGCACCCATCACACCGGCCCCGACAACACGTGCCCCGACGCCTGTGCCAACACCTGCGCCGATGCCTCCTCCATCCTACCTCAGGTACCCATCGAATTTGGTGGTGTTTGCGCACGAAGGCGAATGGATGAATAAAGGAACGCTGAAAGTTTTGACATTACGCGGCTCGACACCGTCGCTTCAGGCGTTTGTGTACAAAGATTTGACTCAAGTCTTCGCGATTGATAGCCGCGGGGCGGTGCGGTGCGTTGCAGGGCAAGGCACATATGTAAACTCCGCTCCCACATGCGATGGCGTCGTTGGGGGATCCAATGCATCTGAATGGCGCTTTGTGGATCGCACCTTGCCGCGTTCGTATTCCGTTGAAGTCAAGTGCGCGGTCGGGACCCGGCGCCTGGAATTCAACGATATGGTGCATCCATGGGCTATCCTTCTTGGAGGAACGACGGGATCGTCCACTGGATGGTTTGTGGTTCCCGTCGCACGCACCGAATCAGCAGAGACGACGCCAAGTATCGGACAAACTGGACGCACCGAATGGCCAGAGCTTCAGGGTACGAATGCAGAAACAGCACACAGGGGTCTCGCAGCCGCGCGCCCCGACCTTATGGTGAGTGTCATCGGCACGAACTCAGTTGTGACGATGGATTGGAGAGAGAACCGCGTCCGTATTCGTGCCGGCGCAAACGGAATGGTCGAGAGCGTGCCGCGCATTGGATAAAAAAGTAATCAGATGGCTGGGTCCACTGTCGCTGCTGGTGCGTGTGCTGTGGGACGAATAAACGGGACCTTACGGATCCAAATTGTGCATGCATACTTCAAGCCGTCGCTGACGGGCTCGCCCGCATGAAATCCACAAGGCAACACATGTCCATTGTCATCGACATTCTTCCACCATACCGCCAGACCAGTTTGTGGCGATACGGTGATTCGCGCAGTTGGGAACGACGTCGCGCCGCCTTTGAAGTTGTCGTTCAAGTACATGAGGACAGTGTCCGTTCGAATTTCAGTTTCAGGCGTATTCTCTGCCGTATCGAAATGCGTATCGTACTTCTGATCAGTCGTGTACCTCACGACCTGAAGATCCTCATAATGCGTTCGTGATGTGCCTGTGCGTTCCTCGACGAGGGCAACTATAGGTAGAACGTCAGGATGATCGAGCGACAAGAACGTCTGGAAAGATGTCCTGCCTTGACTTATGGGAGCTGTGGGATCCATGACTGGACTTCGTGCAAACCCTTGAGATTCTGCCGCTTCGATAATCGATCCGCATTGCGCAGGAGAGAGGAACCCGTCCAACAATATGGGACGCGAGCATGGCATAGCGGACATGTACGTTTCCTTTGGTTTCATAAAAAGCAACGCAAGAAGTGCCACACACACAAAAGAAAAAAGTACATGTCTTACATATAATTCCGTCATTCTGTCGATGTGGTCTTCCTAGAAAATTTTTATTCTGTCGAGAATGGTAGAATGACATCCATACCAACTGTGACGGCGATTGAATTATTTCAACCACCGACGCAATTAAGTACAATACCGTCCGCCACACTAGCTTCCACAACATTACATTCGTCCTTCTATGACACGTGTGTGGCCGATACGATCCAAAACGCCCTCGAATCAGGAACGACACCTGATATTTCGTGGTGCTCGCGATGGAATAATGAAGATAATGGGCCTGCTATGCCGACGCCACGGCCCACGACACGTGCCCCAGAGACTCAACGTCCTCTTCTGAATACCGTGCAACGAACCCGTGCGCCTGTAGAGAAGGGTGCAACACAATCATACACATCACTCGCGCCTGATTATATAGGCATGCCTCGAACGACACAACGGCCCACATCGGTTATACTGAGACCGCAAATTTCCCAAATCTTATCTCGCGCTCCCACTCCCATTCCCATATATGTCGCGCCAACACGGGCACCTGAAAAGCCAATCATCAGCCCCGCAACCGTCTTAGCCACTGCTGCCGCTGTTATCGCAACTGCATCTCCGACTCTACCCCCAACTTCGACTTCAAACGCGATTGGTCAAGCCCAGGTTCCTACATACCCCATAATAGTATCTCTCGTGCACGAAGACGAATGGATGCGCCGCGGCACAGCGAAATTTTTGACATTGCGTAATTCGAAATTGACGCTCGAAGATCCCATACCGAAAGATCTCAGTCAGATGTTTACTATCTTAAACGGACAGATCAGATGCGTCGATGGCCAAGGCAATAATAGTGTCAATATCGACGGTGTGGGTATATGGCAATTTACATCTCGTCAACTCAAGGGATCCTTCAACATTGGTAATGAGAAGAAATGGATATCGTACGATACATCAACAAAATCAGTACTTCTTTCATTAAATCAATCCGGCCCTGCAAATGGATGGTTCATCATTCCTCTCGGCCGTCTTTCGTGATAATTTTTTTCTTTGGTTGTGTTAAGACCAACCCAATAGAAATGTCATCGTGGCTCAAGCAGACTATTGTATGGGACGACAGCGCGCTCAAAGCCTTTGCGCCACCGCCCACACCTGCCCCGACGACCCGTGCGCCCACACCTGCCCCGACGACACGTGCCCCGACACCTGCCCCGACGACACGAGCCCCGACACCTGCCCCAACGACACGTGCCCCGACACCTGCCCCTGTCACCGCAAAACCAACAAAGGCCCCGACCGTGTTGTATGCTGCCCGAACTGTTCCTGCGATCGCGACGCTCGAATCCACGATGCATCGCGGCATGTACCTCAAATTGTACAGCAATCCCGAAGGCGGTGTGGCCGGCACAACAACTCTCGATTCGACGCCTCAAGAATGGCACATCGGGCGCGGCGCGACGGTCAATTCATTGGTATTTCGTGCTGGGTCTCCCACAGGTCCCGTGCTGAGCGCCGGACCAGGGACAGAGTGCGCATTGCCTGTGGCGTGGACGTCAACTGCAGGTGTCCGGAGCCAATTTATCGTCAATTCCACTGAAGAAAACCCCGATGCCTATGTGATCAGCACGATCGCACAAAACAGCACGGGTGCATGTGCCGACGGCAAGGTTCGGTACCTCATCACACAGGCTAACGGGACTCTGCGTCTTGAGCAGGCTGCGCCGAACTCCGCGACGCTCCTTTCGTACCTCTGGATCATCCAACCTGCCAATGTGACGCCGGCACCCACATATGCGCCATCACCGACACCCGAAGCGACTATGATGCCATACACGCCATCCCCTCAACCCCAACCCCAGAACCAAAACATCAACATCACTGTGCGCGACCAGACTCCACTCTACCAGTACCCCGTCGCGCCTGATCTTATGGTTGGCGGTTCAATCGATCCTCTCCTCATGATCGTGACGACCGATACACCCGCGCCAACGCTTGCCGTGACGATGCCGGCACCTTTGGTCACACAAGCACCCGAACTTGATTTCGGGGATATTGTGACTCCTCCTGCGCCGTCACAACCCAACTGGACGAAATGGATCGTGATTCTATGCCTTCTCGTGGCTCTTGCTGTTGCAGGATACATCGTGTACGGCAAAACCAAAGGGAAAGGGAAAAGCAATAATGCAGGCTTGAACAATGTCAATAACCTGAACGATCTCGGCAATCTCGGCAACCTCAATCTCGGCAATAACGCCAGCAATAACAATTTGGGCGCGCCGCCACCGACAACTGGCCGGAAATGATTTTTAAACTTTTTAAACTTCAACAACATACGCATCACCAAGAGCGGCGCGACGACGTAAATTTTTCTCTGCGGCAACCGGGTCAAACCCACCAGGTTGCCGCGGAACGGGATCGTACGTAATAAGTTTCGACGCATCGCCATTCACGCTCTCCAGAAGACACCGGGCCATGCCAGATAAGAAGCGGCACGATGAAGACAATTGCGTGTAGATCGGGTGCTTATTTTCGTTGTCGTTGGAATTCATTTCGGAGTTCTCAGACTTGATCGTCTTCTCGATATACTTGGCCACCGCCTTGCTTTTCTTCTTGAGTGCCTTCTTTGCCTTCTTGACCTCGAGAGCGTGACGTTTCTCCTCAGATTCGCGCAATTCCGTTTCGGCATTTTGGGAATCCTTGATCTTGATGGTGTCGCGTACGAATCGCGCGGTCATAATGAGGTTCTTGGTGATGAGCGTTGCGATATATGCGTAGAAATCGCCCGTTTCGTACGTGCCTTCGAAATCACGCATGTTCCAGTTCTGGACGCGATGCACTCCGCCTTCCAGGAAAGTGTTGAGGGCCTGGACGAGCGCGCGGCCGGAAATCGAGTCGATCGTCGTAGTATCGCCACGAGCCATACGAAGAATGATGCCGCACTTCGTGGAATCGATTTGTGCGAGTCGTGCGCGCGTCTCGATGGCGTGCAATGTAGGCGGGCATGCACGACATAAAGCGAGACGCTGCTCTGACGGTATAGAGTCCCATATGCCCATAAGGTCTCCGAGCGACGGGTACGGATCGAATTCGGAGCGGTGGGAACGGAGACACGCGCGGCAATTGGATTCGCTCGTATACATCCGCTTGCAACGCAAACACGATAACTGGATCTTGCGCGCGGTGATATCGAAGAGCTTGAAGAGCGTGCGTGGCACATTATAAGCCGATTCGGGATCGAATGGCGTCAATGTGGTCATGCTCATATTAGAACTCGCGCGATTCCAGACGGGATGAATCGATCGGATGACTGCGATATGCGTTGGATCATCGTGCTCGAAGATCGTTATGACATGCCGCGTCGCGGGTTTGAGGTGACGCGTGAGGTGCGCGACTGAAAGACACGTGAGAAAAACGGGGTCGGTCGTGGTATACGTGCGCAGCGGCGGGTTGTCAAGGACATCGGCTATGCCTTGCATAATCTCCATATTTATTATTTGTTATTGTTATTTGTTGTTGTTTGTTGTTGTTTGCTTCGGTGTGGCAAAAATGCTGACGTGGCGAAATGCTGACGTGGCGCTGAAAAAAAAAATTCGCCATGCCACGTGTCACATATCACACATATCACACATGAAAAAAAAGTCACCCTTAAGGACGATGTTCCATTGCTATTAACATTAAAACATAAAATGATCCGTGCGATGTCGACTTCATCGAAAATGTTCAGGTCTGTAGGATCGGCGCGTAAACTCGTTCAACGCGATATTAATACCAAATATACTACCAACTACACCAACTACTCGAGTCACGCCAAATCGCGTTCCGTCCCGACACCACCATCGACAATTCCTCGGCATGTCTACGAAACGACACCTGAAAAGATCCAGAAGACGATCGAATCTCATCGACAGATCTTAGATTTTCTTCCTGAATGCGTCAAGATCCCATCGACATTCGAGAAGCTCGTCGACGTGACGATCGATATTGGAAAAGTCCCGATCGCGTGGTTTGCAGATGGAACGCGTGAAGTTCTCGGCGATGTCCCGCTCGACCGCTCAGATATCCTCAAAGCCGCATCGAAATTGACGTTCGATATCGCCACGAACCGCGCGATCATCGAAGGGTCGCTTCACCGCGTGAGTGCGATTCGCGACATGCATGGCGCGTTTGTCGGATTGACAATCAGGCCAGGCAACGAGTATGCGCTCTGCGATCAAGGCCGCTCGATCCTGCACGAGATGCTGGAGATCGAGTTGTCGACGGAAATCAAAGATTCGCTCCTTATTGTCGGACCGCCGGGATCAGGGAAGACGACGATGCTTCGTGAAGCCGCACGCATTCTCTCGGCGACGAACCGCGTCATCGTCATCGATCCTTCAGGAGAGATTGGCGGTGATGGAACGGTTCCTCACGCGATCGGCGATTCGCGTCGGATGCGCGTTCCGCCTTCAAAGACTCAGGCTGATATCATGCTCGAGGCCGTGCGTAACCACTCGCCCCAAATCATCGTGATCGACGAGCTTGGCGGCGCCGAGGATGCGTGGGCGTGCCGCGCGATCGCGGAGCGTGGCGTGCGTATTATCGCGACGGTCCACGGCCATGGTTTGGAGAGTATTCTCAAGAACCCGGCGATGAACGACGTCGTCGGAGGCATCGAGACGGCGACGATTGGCGACGACCGCGCCGCTCGTTCGAACAAGAACAAGAAGACGACTCTCGAACGCCGTGGACCAGCCACATTTAATCGCATGATCGAGATCCGCCGCGATTCGTTTTCTGTACATCGCCAAGTTGATAAAGCCGTCGATTCACTCCTCGCCCGCGGCCTTTGAGTTGTAATTCGTGATTTACATCAGGCATCGACAATGTAATATTTCGCGCCCGTCGTCTTGCTCGTCGTTATCCAGTACTCTTCGATCTTGCGCGTTCCGTTGAAAGTCGTAGCTTTCCAGACCGCTGGCCGAGTAACGCCCAAGAACGCCGCGGCTTCAGTATACGATCGGAAAATCTGAAATGCACCTGATACGATATCGATGATTTTGACGCTTTTCCGTGACGTCGTCGCGGGATTATCTTGACGATCGATGCCGTTCTCGGAATGCGTCCCGATCATGAGGTTCGATACGCGATACTTGGATGTATCGTTGTCGGGAAAGTGCATGATCACCAATCCGCCGGCCGTGAGCGCATTGGAGAACGCCACATCGTCGGCCATTGGAGATTCAGCGAAGTACGTTTCCGGTAAATTTACCGATTTCAGGTACTCTTTTGTTTTATCGGAGACTGCGAGATTGGAGCGGTGCATGAACGCGACCATCTTGTGACACCTGATATCCCGAAATTTCGATTTGTTATTCGAGTCCTTGAACGTCACGCGGATCGATGGGTACCGTTGACCCGGTGTGATGTGCGCGACGAACCGTTTCTCGTACGATTCATTCGGACGTATGATCCACATATTATCATAGAACGTCCAACCTTCCAACTTCTTGGGGACGGAAGGCTCGCCGTACTTCGCAGTCAACGCATCGATATCGGGAACGATATAGCGCGCCATCCCGGAATGCTTTACCAACCCATTCTCGGTAGCCGATACCCAGCGGTAATTCCACGGGACGTTATTGGAATGATCGCCGTCAAAATGATCGACGGTATCCTGGTGCGTGCGTTTTTCGTGCATCCTGAACGTCACCATGTAGGCGCGATGTTTTTCGATAGTCTTCGGGGTCGTCGTACCGTTGATCGCGATGAACAGTGTCGGCCTCGAGCTTTCGATGTTCTGTTTCGTATGCACGTTACGAATCGCGCCTGTGAACTCGCACATCTCGTACAACACGAAAGTGAACACATTCCCATTTTCGTCGATGTATTTCACCACGACCCAATTCTCGCCGAGAAGACGTTGACGTTCTTCGAGCGCGGTCTTGATGGCGGCGACGAGCGTATCGCGCATCGGCTTCGTCTCGACGGCCCAATGCGATACGAGACTCGATGGAACGGGATGCGGGAAGACGGGAACGATGCCGCAATACTCCGCGACTTCGATGCCCAAGTCGGCGGCGTCTAATGCAGCACGTAATTTGATCGTGTTGAATTGCGCGTACCCTCTCCTTGTATCGATTTCCGCCTTTTCCACGCACCATGCGGACGGTTCGGTTGTTGGGTACGAAGAAGATCGCGTTGCGGTCGCTTCCTTGATCCTCAATGTCACGCGATCTCTGCCCGTGGTCCCGAGTTTCTTGAGCTTGGAATTGAAGATCACCAATTTCCATTCGGGATCGTTTTCGTCGTAGCACGTGAAATATTGCGTATCGAAAGTGCGCGTGATGCCGTCAGTATACGGTAAATTATCGATCAGAGGCCGGACGCCTGCATACCCACGCAATTTCAATTCTTGTATCACTTTGGCAATTTCCATCGCATTCGTCATCTTGGTGGTGGTGTAGAATGTAATTATGTGGATTTGACGTGGCCTTCTTAACTGTCCGTTTTCCATCGTGTGTCTAAATTTGTCATTTTTTACATTTTGTTATTATAGATCCATGTCGTCGAGTCTCGAGATCAAGAGATTTAACCCAAAAACTATACGAGACGGCTCCGTCTCTGTGATGATCGCTCGCCGCGGTTCGGGGAAGTCCGTTTTGATCAAGGATATTCTATATCACAAGCGTCATATGAGTGGCATCGTTTTCAGCGGCACAGAAGCAGGCAATGGATTCTTCGGAAAGTTCGTGCCGAGCGTTTTCGTCTACGACGAGTTCAATCCAGATGCGTTGCAGCGACTCGTCGATCGACAGCGGAAGTTGAAAAAAGTAGATAAAGCCGATCCTGTATTCGTCGTGCTCGATGATTGTGCATTCGACCGAAAATTCATGAACTCGAAACTTCTTCGTGAGATCGCATTCAACGGAAGGCATTATTCGATCATGATGATCATAAGTGCTCAATGGGCTCTCGATCTCCCCCCCTCACTGCGCGGCAATGTCGACTACGTCTTTTTGCTACGCGATAACCTGTACCGCGAGCGTTTATATAAAAACTTTTTTCCATTCATTGAATCGCTCGACGCATTCAATAAAGTGATGGATGCTTGTACGGAAGACTTTGGATGTCTTGTATTAGACAACACAGGCTCGAACTCAGAGGTTTTCCATTATAAAGCAAACATGAAACGCGATTTCAGGATGGGAAATTCGGCGTATTGGGGCTTTAACAAACAACGTTTCAATCCCAAATACGACGACGAAGATAATGCCAAGGAAACGAAAAAAAAGGGGGCGACGATATCGATTAAAGTCATGCGGAAGTAGATGGAGGTGCCATGTATACCGACGAGGCGCTAAAAAAACCTCCTGGCTCTTGAATCATGTGGTTTACAGCGCGTTTTGTATTATATTTGGCGAAATATGATACGCTTTTACTCTGAATCATTTTGATATCTCGTACGAGTTGCTCCTTGATGTACGCGAACAATTGATCATCGCTCGCCCAAAGCACCATTCCTTGACTCAATGCGGATGCGATATAGATAATGAGACGACCATCGGTGAATTTCTTCGTCGCCGCTGCAGCTGAAATCGTACGTTGATTCTCCGGGATCTGTTCAAACCTGAAAATTCCAGATTTCAACCGGTCTATTCCAGGCGTCTCTTTCCATTCCAAGTATCGTACCAGTGTGTTTTTCATTTTGATTTTCTTGATATATTCTGAAATGATTTGCATTCGCTCCTCCATACTGAATTCTTTCCACGATTCCTTAAGGATATCCTTGAAAATCGTATTCGAGTGGGCCACGCGCGATGCATTGTTCACGTACTTCCCACTCCTCAGCGCATTTGTCACGTGACTCTTCAGGATCTCATCGAATGTGTCATTGATTATACGCGCTTGTGTGTTTGGCGCCGTTCTGTTGTACGTATTCTTACCTATGTGTTTCATTGCCTGTTTCTTCAGGATCATGATGATTTCAGGAGCTGATTTCATGCGTTCCAGCCACGGCAAGTCGAATTTATTCATTTCTGATTTGAGAACAAACTCTTTTCGTGTCGCATTCCATCCACGCCACTCGTCCTTGACACGTCTCAAATTGTAATTGGCATTGTACTCTTTATTTGTATTATTTACGAATGGGTTGGGAGGCGCTGACGATGCAGGGAACATTTGCGTCGATTGCGTCGGAGGAGCGCTCACAATGCCGTTCTCGTTCCCATTGTTCGACGGTGTGGATTTGGGAGGCGTATAGATAGCGTTGGGTGCGCGGAATTGCGATGTGCGGTTTCCGTGACGCGCGTTATTATGGCTATTATGGTTGCTTTCGGCAGTGCGCGTGACGCCCCATGTCGCCGAATGTTTGCGTGGACGCCACCCTCCTTCAGATTCAGGCAACGTCGCGACTTTCCTGATTTTCAACGGAGGTGATTTCTTGTCGGGATCGCTCCGACTCCGGCGGCCGCCCAGAATTCCACGAAGACCTCGGCCGAATAATGCCTGTCGGCCGCGTCCTCCTCTTGAAACGGGACGACGACCTGCGGCGGGCGGATCGTTCATGGTTTCGCCGAGACGCGCGAGGAAATTCATGACGCTCGTGTACTTCGTCCGTTCGCCAGGTTCCTTGTACGATTTGTAGAGCGATATATGTTTCGACATCATACGGCGTGTCACAGATCTGAGCCCAAACCAAATACTTTCCAATGTCCCCGGTTTTGTTTTGAGGCGGCCACATGATCCTTCGACGGCCTTCAATCGCTGCAAATACGGACGAAAGGCTTTATCGACAACCTCGTCGAAAATCACGATCTGGTTGTAATCGAGGACGACGGCATGCGGCGATCTAGCCCCTGCGAGGGCGAACATGTGAGGCGCATACCGCATCGGAGCTACTTTCGACGTCCACATCAAATAAATAGCAGCTGCGACGGCGTTGTATGTCGCGCGCGCCTCGGATACCGTCGAAATACGTTCGATATCGACGAGTCGGATGTTTGGCGGGCATTCGGAAACGACGTGGAACGCGCCGCGCACGAATCCGTGGAACATGACGCGAGGGAAAATGCCGCATCGCGCGTATTGGGTCGATAATTCAGATTGGATGTAGGCTTCTTTTCGGCATTGACGCGCCCATTTCTCAAAATCAACACCCTTGGCGCCGCGATACCATGATGTCTTGACGATATATTTGCCAGATGCGATCGGTGGTCGGGCATTCATTACCTGGACCGTCGCGCCCATTTCTTTTTGTAACGTAAATGCCTCGGCTCCATTAACGATATGGATCCTGTTCTTGGATCCGAGGGGTACGGCGCCATCTCCTGCGCCAATGAAACTAGGTACGCCACGGCCATTGAAATTGTTTGCGTTGCCAGGCGCGACGTTCCTGTTTCTCGCAAGGATCTTGGTCCATCGCGCATTGCCCAGCACATATGTATTTGTCATTGTCACGCTCGTTTGCGTCTAGAATCAAGCTCGCATTTTATTTTACTTTACCCGCCGGCAAATGCCAATCCGCCGAGGCCACTTGCGATTCGAAGAAGGTTGTACGAGATCGCAAAGACCCTGACGCGGCCACGTGTATTGATCATATTGGGATTGAGCTTCAGGACGAGATGCGCTTGGTCCACGCGACTCCAATTGAGGCTTCCACTGGGTTGTATGTCGTCTGCGTTGAGACTTAGACTGTAGACATATACTTTCTTATTGGGAATGCGCGCGTGGTGCTGAAACGGCTGCACGAGACGATAATATTGCGATGGCCGTTCCTCGATTCTGTCCGACCCATTGATTTGGAGTTTGGCCGTGATAATCGGTTCCTCGCTCGTGTACGGGCTTGGCATATCGCAATTGAAGTAATCGTTGCCTTCGACAGCATAATAAGGAGCTGTCACATTGGCATTGTACGATGAAGAATGGTTATACACGAAAATGAGTTCCTTGACTGGATGAGAGAAATTCAACGAGATCTTGCGGCTCAAATTGGGCTCTTCAGTATCGACGATAATGGGATGATCGCCGAGGAATTGACACACTTCGATAATCATCTCTTGAGGCATGCTGCTGAAACGGAGCCTTTCCTCGGTATCGAGCAAGTACATTTCAGAATATAATTTGCATTCCATGCTGGGCGTCGATCCACGCGTATCAACCAAAGTCGAGATGGGAACGTTGGATTTGATGAGTTCGGTCCAATCGCGGAACTCGAAATTCAATTTGAGTTCGTGGAAGGCCAAGGCGACGAGCGGAATGCTGAGCGATGGAGCTTTATTGAAGAAGAATATGAGAGGCACAAAGAGCGTTCGTTGAGAGAACGAGTTATCGTATAAATCATAATTCGCATACTTGCCGACCATCTGCTCGAACCCAGCGCGTTTCTCTTCGGGCAAATTGAGCTCCGACATAATATCAAAGAATTCCGAGACGTGTCGATCGATGCGCGCTCCGCCCAGCTGGCACTCGACGCTGCGCATGATAGCGTGGCCGATGGAATTGCACCATTTGAGACAAATTATATCCATTGAAGCGGAATTTGAGTCGTTGGAAGAGACGGATGTGCCGCTCATGAGCTGGCGGTTGACGACGACACTATACGATTTGGTCTTGTCGAGCGCCGTGATGAGGATTGTCGTCGATGATAAGGCCGAGAAAAAATCGTCAACGCCATCCTCGTTATTCTGACTCAGCGTGGCTCTGTACCTGTGCGATCCCGAAGAAGATGTCGGCGGCGTGATCGTCACGAGCGCAGTTGTCGAGCTCGTGAATCGCGCGCTGATGATCGCAGGCACGGTCGATGTCGGCGCGGCAAGGGCGATGTTGACGGACGCATGGAAATTGTTCAGGTCCGGTAATGTGATTTGCAAGTAACATTTCGATACGAGGTCTCCGCTCCGGGTTATAGGTGCCGATACACTTCGTCCGAAATCCGCCGTGCCTTGGAATGCCATCTGCACGGATTCGGCCGCGTAGTGTGTATACCGCCGCGTCAAGCTCTTGAAGAAACTGATTTCGGGGCTTCCCGTCATGATCACGTCGGCTGCACCCACGAGTGCCAGTTGCATGACTGCGCCGGTCATGACGCGTCTGTATGTATTCCACACTGATTTTATTTGCAGATATTGGCCGCGAATTCTTGATGCAAAGAAATAAAACCCGGCTCACATTCTAGATTAGGTGGTAGGCACAAGAATGACCAACCCGTTCCTTGATCGCGAAGCGTTTTATCCTCGGAAGCTCATCGCTCGAAACGTCTGGGTAGGCAGCGCAGCCGATGCAGTCGATATCAAGTTCATTCGAGATGCAGATATATCGTTGATTGTGAACTGCACGAAGAACTTGAGCTTCTTGCATGGCACGGCGACTCATAATCACCGCGTAGGTGTCGACGACGATCTGCGAGAGGTGAATTTAATGGCTATGAAAATCCCTGAATCTGTCGCGCTCATCGATACGCATCTCAAAAACAACCGTGGTGTTCTCATCCATTGCTGGGCTGGCGTCCAAAGATCGTGCACGATTGCCGCCGCGTACCTCATGTACAAGCTCGGCCTCCCTCCCTCAAAAGCCATGGCGGCAATTAAACACGTAAAGAAGGAAGCGTTCGAGCCTCGTCCGACATTTCGCGCCTCGCTAGATATGTATTACACGAAACTCATCAAGAAGACATGATTTGCATCTGTGGATTTGTATGGAAGAAATCCACGAGTTCGGCCGATGCGTCGCGAGCATCGTATATTTCGGCATCGAGGAAGAGACGCGTTGCGGTCGTCGTCGGTCCGCGCGAGATGGGTTGGGATGGTGGGTTTGTGAGACGGTACCCGCGACATGCATCGTGGATATGAATCGTTTGTAAATGTTTGGATTTCGATAAGAACGTTTGTGTTGGAATGGCACAGCATGATACGCTCTTGAGGTTGGGGAGATTCAATGTCTCCAACCTCGAGATATATGGATTGCAACTAATATCGAGGATCTCGAGTCGCGTATGAATCGCGTCAAATTCCACGCACATGTTATGACTCGCATCTAATAGGACGAGGTTTGGAGGAAGGTTCTCGATCGACATCAAAGAGTTTCGACTTATGCGGAGATGTCTGAGCGATGTGAGAGTTGACATATACGAAGGAAGATGTATCAAGTTGCATCGCTGGAATGAAAGGGATGTCAGACTCGTCAATTCTCCCAGATTCGCAGGTAGATGTGCAAAATGCGCCCCTTCAAGCGAAAATCTCTTGAGATTCGGTACATTCATGTTATCGATCGCGATGGAACTACTCTTAGATTTCATCTCCAGTGATGTGAGAGAGCGTAAAGTGCACTCTGTAACCACTCGAATCGGCATATATGATTCAATGCTGAGCGTTTCCAGACATGTCAAATTATTGAAATCAAGATCGCGGTGCATTTCGTAGACGTACATCCTCAGAGATCTCAGTGAAGTGCACATGTTGACAAAAGGCGCGTACTGTTGTAGGTTGATATGGTACGGTACCGAAATATCCAGGTGATGAAGACGGGACGCAAACGCTCCGAGAAAATTCATAAATATGTTGCACGCTTCGAGGTCTTTGTCGGCATTATACAGTTGCCAAGGGTACCGGATGAAAATACGCAAGCTTCTGAACCACCTCGTACGCATCCACCGCACACATAATTTGATAGTATGTGTGTGTGACACGACAAATTCCGCGTCGTTCTCCCACATATCGGCTCGGCTCGAAAGGATATATGAGAACTGTTTCGAGACGCGAGCGAGTGCGTGCCGCTCCTTGAATTCTACAGATAATAAAATGCGATGCACGATATCGTCGTCGAGATGCATCGCGTTTTGTTTTCTCTTACATAATAGTCAAGTGCTTAAGCGTATCATTTTTTACACACACTCGACCGTCAGGCTTTCGTATATCCATCAAGCGGCACCGGCATTTGACCTAAATGAACCTAAATGAGACGACGAGCCGCTGCCACGACGAGTCCGCTGCGTGGATCGTACGGAATGACAACTGTATTGGGAGATTGCATGGGGTAGGCGTTGGCAGTGCACGGCGCCGAACATGGAACCAAAGTCAAGTCGGGACGGCGCGTGCGAATGTAAAGCATCGCTTCCTGTAAAGTCCGCCCGACGACTTCGGGCCATGCGACGGTATTACAATAGGCATCGTTCTGAGCTGCGGCGCCTTTACGGAGACAACATGTCGCGTGGTAGCCCGAAGTCACGGTCGAACACGATCCACCTGCCGAATCGGGCATTTCCTTGACGCCGTCACAAGGCGTGCATACTACGCGGCCCAGTTCGTAGGAGTACTGGCATCCACACGGCTGTTTTGTCACGACGGTATCAGGCTCGAGTTTCCAGCAGAATGTCGATGCGGTGCGGCCAGTCGGAGCGTCAATACATACGAGTTTCTTCGTTGTAGGATCGTGACGCAAGAAATTGTTGTTGGCGCTCGATCGGAGCATGACGTGCTTGGTCGTTCCGCATTGGCCCGGGATGACTTTGAAACATGAATCGGGTTCGAGTTTCTCTTCGTGCCAGTAGGCGTTCTTATCGGCATCGAGAGTTAAATAGACCGAGTTCCAGCGGATCGCATAGCCTGAATCTCCACATGCGACGAATTTGAACGGCGGCATGCCTGGAGTTTTCTTCTGGATCGTGCCGTCGAGCGAGGGAACGTATCCAGGCATCGTCATTGATTCGAATGCAAACGTTCCCACCTTGATATCTGGTGCCTCGACGGCAATCGCTTCCTCGCTGATCATCGTATCGTTCGTCACTTGAGTCACTTGAGTCGCTTGAGTCGCTTGAGTCACTGGAAGAGACTGTTGTTGCATTGTTGCACGTGGCCGACTCGTCGGTTTTGTCGATGACCGGATGAATGCAAAGTAGACGACACCTAGAACAATGAGACATGCCACACACACCAAAACAATCTTGAGTGTCGGCGAAGATCGCGATGCGCTTGACGTGATTGTGCCAGGCATGCCGCCGCCACCCATGGGATCGCCGCCGTACATATCCATTTTCTAGTATATGACAAACAAAATTATTTACACATTTATTTGAGATTCGAACGGACACTTTACATTTTATCAAATGTCTATGTTTTCCATCGTTTCTCGCAAATTACGCAATACCAGAAAACCGTCATTGGCTCATCAGCCGAGCGTGTTTGTAATGAAGTGTATGTAATCTTCCTTCCTTTGCATCGACTGCACTGGAAAGGCCCATCGATGACTTTCGTCGGATCGACGCCCAGCAATTCGCGTCGAAGTTGCTTGGCTGCGACTTTCTCGTAAATTGGGTTCCACAATTCGGGCCACAAATCGGCTGGACTTGCTTTGACGAGATGTTTCAATCCACATTCACCAGACCGGACTCGTTCGATAAGACCGGGATTCTTGGGATTTTTTAGGTTGAAAAGTACCGAAAGCGCTTTGGTCGTATACTTGAACCTCAATTTATGAGATTGCCAGAACAGAGGAATATGTGTTCGTCGACATTGATCCAGCGTATAATTGTAAATACATATCTCCGCATCGCGAGCTCGGTCGGCATCGTTCAATATATGGAGGAACTTCGATCGGACTTTACCTCGACATGTGGCGATCCTTTCCAAAACTTCGGGCGGTGTAGGAGCATCGATAAATGGCTGTTCAGACATATATTATTACAATTCAATATTTCATGTGGTCTTAAGCGTCGTTTTCTTTTTTCGTGGTTTCGTGCATTCTTTCGGTCGTTTCACACAAAAGCTCGAGCAGTAGACGTCGTAATTCAAGCCGTCGTAATTATTATCGGAAAATCGCGGATCGAAGATCAGATTATTTGATGCATCGTACAATGACGGTCCATATGCGGTGCCGCGTTTATGAGAAAAAACACCAGTCTTAAGGACGCGAACGCAATCGCCGACCTGCAACTTCTGGCCTTTCGCGCACGTCGTCACGACGCTCGAGCATGGCACTCTGAACATCGCGGCAATCGAAGCTTTCGTATCGTCTTGCTTGACGCCATACAATACATCCCCATTCTGACGGTAGAAATGGTAATCTGAGTTCTTGTCGAGCATCAAAATGGCTTTCGAGTATCCCACTGGGCATGTCGCGTCAATATCGATCTCGCATCCCATCTTGGACGCACGTAAATCGTTACGTGCGCGCGTGGCTGCAGGGTGGCATGTGGACAACGAGAAATCCGTCCCGAGATCGCCGCTCAAATTTCCAGGCTGGAGTTTGTTTGACTCGGCGCGGCGTTTCAGGCGGCCTATGGCGTACGAGTAACAATTCGTGCGATGGATATACTTTGAAGATCCGAATGGCGCGCACGTGAACAAAGGCTCCGAATTGCTCATGGGAAGTTTCTTGTTTTTCTTATTCTTGTTCGCGCGTGCCATTTCATACACCTTGAAAAAAAAATGGGGACATACATTAACTAATATTAATGGTCCTCATCATCGTCCTCATCATTGCAGTTCTCGCCGTGCTCGCTGGTGGATTCATGCTGGTCATTCGCCGCCCCGCACCGACGCCCGCGCCCACCAAACCGATTCGCCGCGTCACGTTCGCACCGACCGATACGCCGATCCCGACGACGCCCGCGCCGACGCCCGCGCCGATGTCCAACTCCCAGCTGGCAATCCCTTTGGCGTACACTGGTCTCGCGCCTCTCCCGCCAGGGCCACCAATGTGGTACGTCGCTGCAAACACGCAGCCGCAATACAACCTCGTTCCGGGCGCGGCATGGCCTATTCTCGTTGGTCGAAACCGCGAAACTGTCAGCTATTGGCTCATGAATACGTACCCACGTCTCAGAGTCCATGCACTACCGCTCGGCTCGCCGACGTTTTACGAAGCCAGGTCGGATCGTATTACTGTCCTGTACGACCCTTACACTAATAGGGTCGTCAATGCCAGGATTGGTTGACTTTTTTAAACATATACAAGCGAATCGATATGGACCTCATATTAGAAATCTTGACGAATTTTGCTTAAGCGCATCTCATTTTAAGAAAAAAAAGATGCCCTTAAGCACACGTGAAATGCATGAAATTACAAATAAGACGAAGATGGAAATCGAAGAACAGATCATCGCCGAATTGGAAGCGCTCGGCCATAAAGGTGTGCGGCCGCTCGATAAGATCGCATACACGAACGGCGTCACGTACATTTTCTATAAGGGTCAATATTTCGCGTGCTACGACGAAAACGAATGGAAATTGGTGATCTTCAATTCCAAGGGCGAGAAGCTCGAGAAGACGGGCAGCGATAGTGTGGGATTGAGAATCAAGGAAGTGATCGCTACGGTATCTTCTACACGCCCCGAACCGTCTTCATGGTGCGTGCAAAAGGCGGAAATCGATACGAAGAATAGGTACGTGCAATTCAACACGATCAAATTACGTGCTGCAATGGACGCCGCCGACTCTGAGATCGAAGTTGCCGAGTATTGCGGTATCGTTCCCGTCTTCAAATACAATAACAATATCGTTCCGTCGAGTGAAATCTCGCGATACGCGATCGAGCCGAAGGAGATGCGCGATGCGCTCCTCGCGGCCAACGAGACCGAGATCAAATCACTTCCCGAGAAATGGATGCCTCTCCTGTACATCAAAGGCGTACACGAACGGGCCGGTAAATTGACGGATGCGCAGCGCAAGTTCATCATGAGAAATTACGAGATACATAATACCGACGGCGCGATTCGTCATATAAGAACGAAACGGCTCGTCAAAGGCGATGCGCCGAATCTGAGCGCCACGGAAACCGGCGCGACGATCGAGATGGTCCTGAGCGTCACGAAAACCGACGCGACGATCAAGATGACGATGCGCGTCACGGAGAAAATCAAGACGATCCAGATGCGTATCGAAAAGCATCGTGCCTACATGTCGACCTTCAAGTCTCACGAACGCCGCCCGCATCAGGATTTCATCGACCATATCGACGGCAATGATTCCAACAACGTGCCGTGGAATTACCGGTGGGTTTCTAGAGCCGAGAATGAGTTCGCGAAACATTCCGGAAGGGCGCACCGCACCGATCCAGATAGCGAGAAGCTGACTTCAAAGCACGGCGAGCCTTCCGATGCCGTCGAGTGGAATGGGTGGACGTTCCATTCGAATATGTGGATTTTTTACCCCGATAAAAAAACAAAAGATATCAAACGCATCGGGTCGGGCTGC
>Ga0209230_10000052_pt1 | contig 42800 bp, 38 predicted proteins | sample LakOntMetagenome_FD_187467 | JGI IMG/M metagenome (GOLD analysis project Ga0209230, IMG submission 187467) | Freshwater and sediment microbial communities from Lake Ontario - Sta 18 epilimnion Metagenome (SPAdes) (version 2) | ecosystem: Environmental > Aquatic > Freshwater > Lentic | place... | reverse complement strand
GCTGGTGTTCAGGCTGGTGATCGAGTCGCGATCATGGCGCGTACTCGCTATGAGTGGACCATTCTTGATTTCGCATCATGGTTTGCCGGAGCAGTAGTTGTTCCAATCTATGAAACATCATCACCAGAGCAAGTTGATTGGATTCTTAACGACTCAGGCGCTGTTGCGTTGATCGTAGAGACTCCCGCACTTCGCGAACTAGTAGCACCAGTACTTCCATCTCATACTCGCCATATCTGGACTATGACGGAAGATGTACTCGATGTCTTGCGTACTGCCGGAACTCATATCTCCGATGGAGAGATTGATATTCGTCGCAAGACTCTCTCTCCTGACTCACTTGCAACACTGATTTACACATCTGGCACAACCGGTAAGCCAAAGGGCGTTCAACTCACCCATGGAAACTTCCTAGCCGAGTGCGGAAACGTTGTACAAGGCGCAGCAGATCTCTTCCTCAAGCCGGGTGGATCAACGCTGCTCTTCCTTCCAGTTGCTCACGTCTTTGGACGTATGGTGCAGATTGGCGCAATTACTGCCGGACTCCATCTCGCTCACTGTGCAGATGTCCAGAGTCGATTGCTTCCAGATCTTGCATCATTTAAGCCGACCTTCGTGCTTGCAGTTCCACGTATTTTTGAGAAGGTCTACAACGGCGCAGAGGCAAAGGCGGAAGCTGCAGGTAAGGGCAAGATTTTCCGTAAGGGTGCAGAGATTGCTATCGCTTACTCTGAGAATCTCGATGCCAAGAAGTTCAAGCCAGCACTTGCCCTAAAGCATAAGCTCTTCGATGTACTTCTCTACTCAAAGATTCGCCACACACTTGGTGGTCGCGTAGAAGCGGCTATTTCTGGTGGTGCACCACTCGGTGCTCGCCTCGGCCACTTCTATCGTGGTGCAGGAATCACAATCCTTGAAGGTTACGGTTTAACTGAGACAACGGCCGGTGCGACGCTTAACTTAAGTACAGCGCTTCACATCGGCTCTGTCGGAAAGCCAATCCCTGGAACATCAATCAAGATTGCAGAAGATGGCGAAGTTCTGATCGGTGGACCAATCGTGATGCGCGGTTACTGGCAGAACGATGGCGCAAACCAAGAGGCCTTTGATGGCCGCTGGTTTAGATCAGGAGATTTAGGACGCCTTGATGATGAAGGCTTCCTCTACATCACAGGTCGTAAGAAAGAACTTATTGTCACCGCTGGCGGTAAGAACGTTGCCCCGGCAGTTCTAGAAGATCGTCTCCGTGCCCATCCACTTGTAAGCCAGTGCATGGTCGTCGGCGATAACCAACCATTTATCGCAGCTCTGATCACAATCGATCCTGACATGATCAAGGGTTGGATTGCGGCAAACAATAAGACCGGCGCAACGGTTGCCACCTTGGTCAATGATCCCGATCTCCATGCTGTGATTCAGACTGCGGTAGATGAAGCAAATAAGGCGGTATCAAAGGCTGAGTCAATCCGTAAGTTTGCAATCTTGGCAGAAGATTTCTCAATCGCTGGCGGACAATTAACGGCAAAGCTCTCTGTAAAGCGCCATGTAGTTGCTCAGCAATATGCGGAGACAATCACTGCTCTCTATATAAAGGAGTAAGGCTCTAGGGCTTCCTCTATTGTGAGGCGGCAGGAAGCCCTTGGAGAATCTCCACCTTACGTTTTTTAAGATGAGGTGGAGAAAAATGTCACTGGCACCTCTTGCACCAAATACTCTCTTGCACGTAGGTAAATCAACACACCTCTCTTCACCATTGCTCATGCCAGTTCGCCGCGTAACAACTCTTCGAGCGGCTCTTGCCACCATTCGAACCGAGAGATTTGACCTGATTATCGTCGAGCGTGATCTCGATGATGGCGATGGAATCGTCCTCGCACCTACTATTCGACGAATCCACCCTTATGCAATCTCAATCTTAATGACACCGCACCGAGGCTGGGCGACGATAGAAGCGGCGCAACAGTTGGGATATTCGGAAGTAATTGAAGGTGAAATCACCGAAAGCGAGTTCCAAGCAAGAGTCGAAGCGCTCCTATCCCGCCAAATTACTCCCCCAGCGAAGAAGGCAGCATCAATCTCGAAGATTCATCTGCTCTCACTTCGTGAGCGAGAGATCTTGATGGATTTAGCAACTGGCGCAACGACAGAGGAGATCGCCCAGAAGCGACATAACTCGATTGCAACAATCAAGAGCCACCTCACTTCAATCTACCGAAAGTTAGAAGTCCGTAATCGGGTTGAAGCAGTTTCTCAGATTAATTCTTAATCAAAGAGCGCGTTGAAGCGAGCAGACCAATGGCGCCACTCCCACTCATCAATAATCCATTGACGCCCGCGCTTACCCATTTCTTTCGCACCTTCAGGATCTGCTAATAATGAATTAATTGCAGATGCGACTGCGCTCGGATCAAGACCATCAACTGCATAGCCAGTCTCACCTTCCAGCACCGCATCGGGTGCTCCACCGGAAAGGCCACCAACTACTGGAAGTTCACAAGCACTCGCTTCTAGGTACACGATTCCGAGTCCTTCTACTTCGAGGCCAGCCAATCGTGATCGACTTGGCATTGCAAAGATTTCACCCACTGAGATGAAGCGTGGAAGTTCTGCGTATTGAACTCTTCCTACAAAAGAAATATTTGCTAATACGCCTAATTGAATCGCACGTTTATGAATATATTCAAGATGCGGACCGACTCCTACAAAGAGTAGATGTGCATCTGGGTTCTGCTGCAGGATCATAGGAAATGCTTCCACAAGTGTGTCTTGGCCTTTGCGATGAACTAAACGACCAACGCTGACAATGACTCGCTTTCCATCGAGATCGAGCTCTCGCTTTAACTGCCCAGCAGTTTCATCAGGCATGAAGTGATTGGTATCTATACCAGGAGCGATTCGAACCATCGATGACGATGCGCCCTTGGAGAGTGGCTTTGAAATCGCCTGCTTTGTAAATTCGCCAAGATAGGTAAGGACATCTACCCCATTACCAATGCGCCGCATCGCCCAGGTAAAGGGCCAGAGCTTCGACCACCACACCTCATGGCCATGGGTTAGAGCAACGATTCTACTTACCCCTGCGCGTCGAAGAGAATGTGAAAGCAGACCTAGCGGCGCAGCTGCTCCAAAGAAAACTTGTGTGATGCCACGTTCTCGAACAATTGAGCGCACTGCTCGACCTACACGTAATGACGGAAGAAGAACTTTGCTCTTATCGCGAATTACCTCAACGCCATACTGTGAGAGCCATTGTTGATCATAGGTTTGTGTATCCCCTTGCGATGAGGTGTAGACAATAAAAGAAGCAAAAGGTGCCCGCTCGATAAGGCCGATGATAAATGTTTCGATTCCACCTGCTCGTGGGCCAAAGTCATTGGTGATGCAGAGAATTTTCGCCGTTTCAGACATTAGAAGCGACGTACCGCAACCAATCTCTTTGAGCCCAATGATGAAGCAGATGCAATCTTGACTCGTGAGCCCGAACGAGGTGCATGCACCATCTTTCCGCCACCAATATAAATTCCTACATGTGATACTGGGCGACCGAAGAAGACGAGGTCTCCTGGCTTCTTCTGGTTAAATGGAACATATTTACCCATGCGAGATTGCGCTGCAGATGAGTGCGGCAGATTAACGCCGGCGGTCTGATAGGCGCGCATCGTTAATCCAGAGCAATCCCAATAAGTCATACCATCGGCGCCGAAGACATATCTATCGCCAATCTGCTTTGTTGCAAATTTAATGGCAAGTCCGGCACGACCAGAGATGCCGCCAAGCGCCTTCGCCTGCTCAATCGAACTCTTTTGATCGGCATCCTCTTGCTCTTGTGCCAGGCGAGCTAGGCGTTCGCGATCTTCCTTCTTCAGTTTGGCGAGGATCGCCTCTGCCTTCTTCAACTTATCTTGAGCAACTGCGCTCTGTTGTGCCAACTTCTTCTGAAGCACCTTTACCTGAGCCAAACGATCAGCGACAGTCAACGATGTGGCATTGAGCTTCTGAGTTGCAGATTGATACTTCTTTAATTGAATCGATTTCTGGCGCGTGATGGATTCAAGCGAGCCAGCCGAACTGAGGTAGAGCGTAGGATCGCTAGAGAAGAGAAGTTCTAAGCTCTGACTGAGCGAGCCAGACTTATATTGATTGACCGCGATGACTCCGAGGTTGCGAGAAATCGAATCAACGTTCTTGCCTTGAATCGCTGCCTGCGCCTGAATGCCAGAGAGGCTTCGCTGAAGTGCCGCTAGCTTGACCTTCGCTTCTTGCGCTCCTTCAGCGGCAGCGGTCGCCTGTTCTTCTAGGTCTTTAACCTGAGCCTGGATCTGCGCCAAGGTGGGAGCAGCCTGAGCCTGTGGAGAAATCACCCAGGCAAGGGAGCAGGCCACAAGAAGAACCAGAGCGCGATTTCGCATTCGGCAAGGCTAACCAAGTGAAAGCGCCAATCTCAACTTCAAAGGAGGAGTTTGGGCTGAAAATATGGTGTGAATCTCCCTCTATGCGGGGATATTCTTTACGAAATGACAGTTATCGCATCGATTGTGCTCGGCTCTAACGGAGCCGCTTCCCTACGCGGAAGCTCTCAAGGACTTTCGACGCCAAGCGACCGAGCACGTTTCCTCCAACGCCATCGAAGTGCAGCAGCTTTTATTATCGGCAAGAAGAGCGCAGCCATTGAAAGCTATCAGAAGAGCCAGGTACCAATTTATGTATTTACCCGCTCATCAGAGAAATTGGATCTATCTCATCCACTGATGGCGCAGATTTTTGTCCATGAAAATCTTGTAGAAGTGATTAATCAAATAAGTGCCGATGTCACGGGAGATATCGTGGTCGAGGCCGGTCCATCACTCTTACTCGCATTGGCTGAAGCAGGCGCAATCGAAATCTTAGAGCTCTCAATCTCACCCTTTGAAGGAGATGGAGATTTCATCTCTATTGAAAAACTACTAACACTCTTTGAAATCGTGAGCGATATTGAAATTGATGGAACTCGATTACTGCAAGGCAGAGATAAGAGCAACGCCACCAACGGCTAACACAATTCCAAGGTACTGAACTTTATGAAGGCGCTCATGAAGGAATGCGTAGGCAAGAATTGCAGTTGCAATCGGATAGAGCGAACCAAGAACCATTGCAATCGAGACAAGTCCCTTTGTCGTTGCTACACCAAGCAATAGATTGGCAGAGAAATCTGCAATGCCGATCGCTGCAAGCAGTGGAATATCTCGCTTTGATGCTCCCCCGAAACTTCTAATTTTGATAAAGAAGGCGAGACTGACAAAGAACGTTGTTGCTCTCATCGTAGTCATTGTGAGTAGCGAACTATCTTGCGAACCAATCGCCATAAATGTGAGCGCCGATCCAAAACCAAGTGCAGCGCCAAGTGCGAGCAGAACGGGGCGAAGTGGAAGACCTTGCTTCACCTCTGGGCCGCTGGCCAAGAATCCACCGATGATTGCAGCGATGACGCCCATCGTCACCGGAGTCGAAAGCTCATCACCTTTAATGAAGAGTGCGAAGAAGAGTGGAATGAGAACGCTGAGAGAGCTGATTGGTGAAACTACTCCCATGCGTCCGCTAGAAAGGCCAGCGTAGAGACAGAGCAGACCGGCATATCCAGATAAGCCTGCAAGTGCGCCGTTGATGAAATACCCACTCGATTCCAAGTTTGGCGCGAACCATTCACCTGAGATAAGAACGAGGGCGATACCAAAGAGCAATCCAAAGGCCTGATTGATTCCTAGAACGACCATGGTCGGAAGGCGCTTGCTGAGATTGCCCGCGTGATAATCCGCGCTACCCCATAAGAGGCTGGATAGGAGAGCTAGGAGCGTTGCCATCCGCGCACACTACCCAATCGGAGGCCGACCTCCCAGCATTATGACTCTTTCAACTTTAGAATTGAGCAGTGAATTCCCGTACATCTTTCTCCTTTGACTCGATGATCAACATCATCCGCGAATTCACTCCACGTGCAGAGATAGAGCTAGAAGAGGTTCCTGCACCACAGAAGTTAGCCCAATACTCCTTTGCCTTTACTGCAGATGTCAGCAATGGTCTTATCGGTGATGTTGAGGATGAGTTAGCTTCTGGTCGCTTTGTGATTTTGCACGAACCAGGTGGACAAGATACTTGGGAGGGCGAATATCGCTGCGTCACCTTTATGCGAGCGACAGTTGATTCAGAGATGCAGTCAGATCCACTGCTACCTGAGGTTGGCTGGAATTGGCTCCTTGATTCATTGCAAGAGGCAGATGCGCTCTACAGCGCGCCTTCTGGAACAGTAACTCGCGTATCGAGTGCATCCTTCGGAAAACTTTCTGCTCGCCATGATGAATCGGAGATTGAAATTCGGGCCTCATGGTCGCCGATACTCACACAACCAGAAGAGTTGATCCCGCATGTTCAGGCTTGGTGCAATTTCATCAGCGAGGTAGCTGGTCTTCCACCGATTGCCGAGGGCGTTGCCCCAATCAACTCTGCACGTCGTCGTGGCTGAACTTCTTACCGCCCCTTATCTGGGCCTTCCCGAACTTGTCTCCACGCCAGATCAATTTGAGGCGATGCTCTCGCAACTTGAAGGTGGAGAAGGTCCCTACGCTGTTGATGCTGAACGAGCATCTGGTTATCGATATAGCGCCCGTGCTTACCTCATTCAGATCAAGCGCACTAATGGTGGATTACATTTAATTGATCCGATTCCATTTGGTGTCGATAATGAATATTTCGCTCGCTTAAATAATCTCTGGCAGGGCGAAGAGGTAATCTTGCATGCGAGCACTCAGGATCTTCCCTGTCTACGTGAATTAGGTTTAAATCCATCGCGACTCTTCGATACCGAACTCGCAGGTCGTTTAATCGGCCTTCCGCGCGTTGGATTAGGTGCGCTCGTTGAATCGCTTCTCGATATCGGTTTAGCGAAAGAGCATTCTGCACAAGATTGGTCGGTGCGTCCGCTCCCGGAAGATTGGCTCAATTACGCTGCGCTCGATGTTGAACTACTCGTCGAGTTACGTAATGAGATTGAGAAGTTATTGATTGAGAAGAAGAAGGTGAAGTGGGCAGAACAGGAATTTGCCTCAATCCTGGTTGCTCCACCAGCGCCCAAGCGAGTAGATCCATGGCGTCGTACTTCAGGGATGCATAAGGTTAAAAAACGGAGCCAGCTTGCAGTGGTGAAATCACTCTGGGAGGCGCGAGATGATCTGGCAGCACATCTCGATATTTCTCCCGGCCGCGTTCTCTCAGACCTTGCGATTTCGACGATTGCACTTGCCAGCGGCACAGCTCCACTTGCGACGAAGCGAGATCTTGAGAAAGTGCTCCGCCCCATTGGACTGCGTGCTCGTTGGTTTGAGAACACTCCGCGCTGGTTGAAGGCGATTGATGCTGCGCTAGCTCTTCCAGAAGATCAATGTCCTGATAATCGAAGCAAAAGCGATGCTCTGCCTCCGATCAAGATTTGGCGTGAACGCTTCCCTGAGAAGTTCACTCCCCTCTCTCATGCTCGCTTCCAGATGTCACTCGCCGCCGAAGAGCTAGAACTTCCAGTGGAGAACCTTCTTACTCCCGAACTTCTCCGTCAGATCTGCTGGCTCCTGCCTGAGCCGAGTGAAGTACCGCGCCTACTGGCTGCGATGGGTGCTCGCCCATGGCAGATTGATATTGCCGCCCCAATCTTGGTCGATGCGCTGGCGCAAGATGAGCCCCTTGAGATCCCTGAGGTTGAACCAGAGGTAGAAGAAGCCCCAGCGGTCGACACCGCCCCATAAAAAGCTGCGCCAGCTCATAGCCTTTTCGGCTACCGACGAGTAACCTAAAAGCCTTACCCCGGTAGCCATAGGAGCCCTTGATGTCGCGCAGAGTCGTACTCGTTGATGCAGTCCGCACCCCATTCGGAAAGTCAGGGGGCGCCTTTGTTAATACACGCGCCGATGACCTTCTTATCAGAGCGATGCGTGGATTAATCGAACGTAACCCACAGCTCCCCCTCGAGCAGATTGATGATGTCGCAATTGCTGCTGCAACTCAGACCGGTGATCAGGGAATGAATATCGGTCGTAGCGCATCGTTACTTGCTGGACTTCCAAATACCGTTCCTGGTTATTCAATCGATCGTTGGTGTGCAGGTGCACTTACTGCAACAACAACTGTTGCCGGACAAATTGCGATGGGTGCAATTGATTTAGCGCTCGCCGGTGGCGTCGAACATATGGGCAACCATCCAATGGGCGAACTCATGGATCCCAATCCACGTTACTTAGCCGAAAAGATTGTCGATCCCGATGCAATGTCTATGGGTGCAACTGCCGAACGTCTCCACGATCGTTATCCATCAATTACCAAAGAGCGTGCAGATCTCTATGCCTATAACTCTCAGATGAAGACTGCGAAGGCTTATGAGCAAGGACTTATTCAGCGCGATCTGATTCCAACCGCTGCCCGCTCAGAAGAGCTTGGCTGGACCATCATCTCTGCCGATGAAGGACCACGTCCCACAACAACTCTGGAAGGTCTCGCAGGTCTCAAGACGCCATTTCGTCCGAGCGGTCGCGTCACCGCCGGAAATGCTTCTGGAATTAACGATGGCGCAACAATCGCACTCCTTGCCAGCGAAGATAAGGCGAAGGAGCTTGGTCTTCCAATCAAGGCAACGATGGTGACCTTTGCATTTGCCGGTGTAGAACCAGAGGTCATGGGCTATGGACCTGTTCCATCAACGATTAAAGCGCTAGCAAAGGCAGGGCTTACTATCGAAGATATCGGCGCATTTGAAGTCAATGAGGCTTTCGCAGTGCAGGTAATTGCATTCCTCGAGCACTTTGGAATCGCAGATGACGATGTACGAGTCAATCCATATGGTGGAGCAATCGCGGTCGGCCACCCACTTGCTTCATCAGGTGTTCGCCTCATGATCAACCTCGCGCGTACATTCGAGGCCCACCCAGAGGTTCGTTACGGAATTACAACTATGTGTATCGGTCTTGGCATGGGCGGAACAGTTATCTGGGAGAACCCACACTTCAACGGAGGAAAAAAGTAAATGGCAACAGCTCTCTCACTACCTGAAGGCGCTCCGGAAGAAGTAATCACCCTCGCAAAGGTTCGCGATGTCGACCTGACTCCATTTGGATTTAAAGGCGTGCTTGCACTGATTACTCTCGATAACGGTCTCGACCACACACGACCAAATACCCTCGGGCCGCAATCAGTTGCTTCACTTGATGCTGCAATTACCGAGGCAATTTCACGGAAGCCAGCCGGAATCGCAATCACCGGTAAACCATTTATCTTCGCCGCCGGTGCGGATCTTTCGGCCATGTCATTTCTAACTCAGCGCGATCAAGCTCTCGCAATTGGAAAACTGGGACACGATGTCTTCCGTCGTTTAGGCGAGATTGATATTCCAACATTCTCATTTATCAATGGACTTGCACTAGGTGGCGGACTCGAGATCGGACTTCATTCGAAGTACCGCACCTTGGCAACCACTGCATTCACCGCCCTGCCAGAGGTATTTCTTGGTTTGGTTCCGGGTTGGGGTGGAGCAACACTCCTGCCTAAGTTGATTGGTCCTGAGAAAGCAGTTCAAGTAATTATTCTCAACGCGCTCAATAACAACACAATGATGAAGGCAAAGGATGCACTTGCCCTCGGAGTTGTGGATGCAATCTTCGATCCAGCTGATTTCCTCGAGAACTCATGTGCATTTGCCGCATCGATTCTCTCTGGCGCGAAGAAGATTGAGCGCAAGAATTACAGCAACGACCCTGCTTGGGATTCTGCGCTAGCCACAGGAAAGGCTGCGGCATTCAAGAAGTTTGGTGGCGCAGATATCGCATCACCTCGCAAGGCGCTCGAACTCATCGAAGCTGCCAAGACATGCAGCAATGGTGAGGGTTTTGATGCCGAAGATCAGGTTCTTGCTGATCTCGTTATGTCAGACCCACTACGCGCATCGCTCTATGCATTTAATATGATTCAGAAGAAGCGCAAGAAGGTAGAAGGTGCACCTAAGGCCAATATGGCTCGTAAGGTAACCAAGGTTGGCGTTGTCGGTGCCGGTCTGATGGCATCACAGTTAGCGCTACTACTGGTGCGCAATCTCAAGTGCCCAGTCATCATGACTGATATCGATCAAGAGCGCGCAGATAAGGGCGTCGCATGGGTACGTGCCGAACTCACCAAGTTAGTTGAGAAGAAGCGTATGAGCGCTGAAAGCGCTACTCGCCTCTCTGCACTTATCTCAGGCTCTGCCGATAAGAACGTATATGCAGGGTGCGACTTCATCATCGAGGCAATCTTTGAAGAGCTATCTCTCAAGCAGGAGCTCTTTAAGACCCTTGAAGAAATCGTCTCCCCCGAGTGCGTACTTGCGACAAATACATCTTCGCTCTCAGTTGAGCGGATGAGCGAAGGCATGAAGAACCCAGAGCGCGTGGTTGGCTTCCACTTCTTCAATCCCGTTGCCATCATGCCGCTACTAGAAGTTGCCCGCACCTCGCATACCGATGATGCGACAACGGCGACCGCTGTCGAAGTTGGTAAGAATCTCAAGAAGACGATGATTATCTGTAAGGATGCGCCAGGCTTCGTAGTTAATCGCCTGCTCACACGCTTTATGGGTGAGATCACTGATGCCGTTGATGAGGGCACCGATCCAGCGACTGCAGATAATGCAATGCGCGCAATTGGTTTCCCAATGAGCCCATTTGAACTCCTTGGCCTCGTTGGACCTGGCGTTGCCCTTCATGTGGCAGAGACTCTCAACAAGAACCTAGGACCTCGTTACCGCATCTCACCAACGATGCAGGCGATGGTTAAGGAGGGTGTGAAGACTTTCTACATTAAGAATGAGGATGGAACTTTCGATGCAAACCCGGCTGCTGTTGCTCTTATCCATAAGGGCACAACACCGTCGACTGCTGAGCAAGTTCGAGAACGCGCACTGAAGGCGTTGGCGGAAGAGGCGCGCATGATGCTCGATGAAGGTGTTGTTGCAACTCCTGCTGAGATTGATCTCTGTATGTTGCTCGGCGCTGGATGGCCAATGCACCTTGGTGGAATCTTGCCTTTCTTAGATCGCGAAGGTATCAGCGAATCTGCTTCTGGTCAGCGTTTCCATGCTCCGGGAATTGCATCGGTTCTGAAGTAGAGCTCCACTCAACAATCTCGCGTGCTATCTGCTGAGCCGTTATTCCTAGGTCTTCTAGGATTTCGGCGCGCTTTGAATGCTCGATAAATTCAAGTGGCACGCCAATGCTATGTACTGGCACCTCAAGGCGGGCATCGCGGAACATCTCAGAAAGCGATGAAGCGATACCGCCATGGCGGATTCCATCTTCAATAACAACAACGCTCTTATAACGCTGCGCCATTGTTACCAATGATGGAGGTAGCGGCTTAACCCAACGTGGATCAATGACAGTTACTCCAACTCCTTCGCGGTAAGCCTGCGAAGCTGCCTCAACGGCAAGTGGCGCCATTGCACCGATACTGACGAGCAGTACATCGGCGCTTTCACCGCGGTAGAGCACATCAATACCATCGCGGGATTCGAAGGCTGGAATATCGCTATGGACTGCGCCCTTGGGAAAACGAAGCAGCGTTGGTCGATCATTGATCTCTAGCGCTTCTCCTAGTGCTTGACGCAAACGCGCACCATCACGTGGAGCTGCCACAGCAAGTGTCGGAACGATGCCGGTAAGGGCAAGATCCCAGATACCGTGATGGGAAGGTCCATCATCACCAGTGACGCCAGCGCGATCGAGCACAAAGGTGACTCCTGCGCCATGGAGGGCGACATCGAGCAACAGTTGATCAAAGGCGCGGTTAAGGAAGGTTGAGTAAACCGCAACAACAGGGTGAAGTCCCGTATATGCCATACCTGCTGCACTTGTTACTGCATGCTGTTCTGCAATTCCGACATCAATGGTGCGCTCTGGAAATGCTTTTTGGAATTTATCGAGACCGGTAGGTCCAAGCATTGCTGCGGTAATCGCAACGATATCTTCTCGCTTCTTTCCAATTTCAACGAGCTCTTCCGAAAATACATCGGTCCATGAAACTTTACTTGCGTTGACTGGCGTTCCGGTCTCGGGATCTACGATTCCAACAGCATGGAACTTCTCTGCCTCATCAGCAAGCGCCGGGCTGTAGCCACGGCCCTTCTCGGTAATAACGTGCACCAAAACTGGTTCACCGAACTCTTTAGCTTGCTCGAGAGCGCGATCCATCGCCGCAATATCGTGGCCATCGATGGGGCCAATATATTTCAGACCGAGATCTTCAAACATTCCCTGCGGGGCGACAATATCTTTGATGCCCTTCTTCATTCCATGAAGTGTCTCAAAAATTGGTGCGCCGACGACCGGAGTCTTTTGAAGTACTTCTTTGCCCCAGTCAAGGAAGCGTTCGTACCCTTGCGTCATGCGAAGAGTCGAAAGGTGTACTGCAAGTCCGCCGATAGTCGGTGAGTATGAGCGCTCGTTATCGTTGACAACGATGACCAGCTTTCGGTCCTCGGCAGTTGCAATATTGTTGAGTGCCTCCCACGACATGCCACCGGTGAGCGCTCCATCTCCAACGACGACGACGACATGGCGATCTTTCTGCCCGGTCAGAGCAAAACCACGTGAGATGCCATCGCCCCATGAGAGAGCGGTAGATGCATGGGAGTTTTCAATAACATCATGTGCTGATTCGCGACGATTGGGGTATCCAGCGATACCTCCACGTTGACGCAGGCCATCGAAGTCTGCGGAACGCCCGGTGACGATCTTATGAACGTAAGACTGGTGTCCAGTGTCGAAGAGAACGAGGTCCTTCGGTGAATCAAAGGTGCGGTGAATCGAGATGGTGAGTTCGACGACGCCGAGGTTAGGGCCGAGGTGGCCACCGGTACGAGAGACCTTCTCAACTAAGAAGGCACGGATCTCATCGCTGAGCTCTGCCAACTGAGCAGGGCTAAGCGCCTTGAGGTCTTCCGGACCTGTGAGAGATTCGAGCATAGAGAGAAGTCTAAGCGGTCGAGGTGCTTAACCGCGCAATGAACGGAGCACGTATTGCATGATTCCGCCGTGGCGATAGTAATCAGCCTCGCCTGGAGTATCGATACGTACCTTCGCTGCAAAGCTCTTATCCCCCGCTGTGACCTGTACCTCCTTAGGAATTCCGCCTTCATTAAGGGCGGTGATTCCTGAAATGGTGAATGTCTCTTCGCCGGTCAGGCCGAGTGATTGCGCGCTCTGACCGTTTACAAACTGCAATGGAAGAACTCCCATTCCAATCAGGTTAGAGCGGTGGATACGTTCGAAGCTCTCTGCAATTACAGCGCGAACACCAAGAAGTGCTGTTCCCTTAGCTGCCCAGTCACGAGATGAACCAGATCCATACTCTTTACCGGCCAAGATCACCAATGGAACGCCGGCTGCTTGGTATGCAACAGATGCATCGTAAATTGTTGATTGATCTCCATTGTTAAGGAAGTTGCGAGTAAATCCACCTTCGACTCCGTTAAGGAGAAGATTCTTGAGGCGGATATTTGCAAATGTTCCACGAATCATGACTTCATGGTTTCCGCGACGAGATCCATATGAGTTGAAGTCCTTGCGATCGACGCCATTGACCTCGAGATACTTGCCCGCAGGTGAATCTGCCTTGATATTTCCTGCTGGTGAAATATGGTCTGTCGTAACTGAGTCTCCCAAGATTGCGAGCACGCGTGCGCCAGATATATCTCTTACTGGAGTTGGCTCTGCTGGCATTCCCTCGAAGTAAGGGGGTTTGCGAACATAGGTTGACTTGGGATCCCACTCAAATGTATTTCCGGTTGGAGTATCCAGTGACTTCCAGCGGTGATCGCCCTCAAAGACACTTGCATAATCCTTCTTAAACATTTCAGATGAGATTGAAGAATCGATAACATCCTGAATCTCTTGCGCTGATGGCCAAATATCCTTGAGTAGAACAGGATTTCCATCCTTATCGTCTCCGAGTGAATCATTGGCGAAATCGTGATCCATTGTTCCGGCGATTGCATAAGCAACAACCAACGGTGGCGATGCGAGGTAATTCATCTTTACATCTGGGCTAATGCGACCCTCAAAGTTTCGGTTACCTGAAAGCACCGCGGTCACAGCTAGATCATGCTCGTTGACGGCCTTACTAATCTCAACGGGAAGTGGACCTGAGTTACCGATACATGTTACGCAGCCATAGCCGACAAGGTTAAAGCCGAGCGCTTCCATGTATTGAGTAAGACCAGAACGATCGTAATAATCGGTAACTACCTTCGAACCTGGTGCGAGCGTCGTCTTCACCCAAGGCTTTGAAGCCAATCCCTTTTCGACCGCCTTCTTTGCAAGGAGGGCGGCTCCAATCATGACTGATGGGTTTGAAGTATTGGTACAAGAGGTAATCGATGCGATGACAACATCACCGTTCTTGATCGTAGTCTTATTGGCTCCGACCGAGACCGGGTATGACTCTTTTCCAGTCTTCTCTGAGAGATAGGTCGGAAGAATCTCTTCAAACTTCTTCTTTGACTCTGAGATTGAGATTCGATCTTGTGGACGCTTCGGACCTGCGATAGATGAGACAACAGTCGAAAGATCAAGCTCTAGATTCTCTGAATAACGTGGCGTTGCAGTTGGGTCGAACCACATTCCCTGCGCCTTTGCATACTGCTCAACAAGTGCGACCTGATCTTCGCTGCGACCGGTAAGTCGAAGGTAGCGAAGTGTCTCTTCATCGATTGGGAAGATTGCACAGGTTGAGCCGTACTCAGGTGACATATTTCCGATGGTCGTGCGATTTGCCATTGGAACGGCAGTTACACCAGGACCATAGAACTCAACGAACTTTCCGACGACCCCATGCTTGCGAAGCATCTCAGTAATAACGAGAGCCATATCGGTAGCAGTTGTGCCAATTGGAAGTTCGCCCTTTAACTTAAATCCAACTACGCGAGGAATCAACATCGAAACTGGCTGGCCGAGAAGAGCAGCCTCTGCCTCGATTCCGCCGACGCCCCAGCCGAGGACTCCAAGTCCATTAACCATCGTTGTATGTGAATCGGTACCAACAACGGTATCTGGATAGGCACGCAAGGTTCCGTTCACTTCGCGAGTCATAACAACGCGCGCTAGATATTCGATATTTACCTGGTGCACAATTCCAGTTCCGGGTGGAACAACCTTGAACTCATCAAATGCACCCTGTCCCCAGCGGAGGAAGCGGTAACGCTCGCGGTTACGCTCGTACTCGACATCAGTGTTCTGCTCGAAAGATGTATTTGTGCCGTAGAAATCTGCGATGACGGAGTGATCGATAACGAGCTCTGCTGGAGCGAGTGGATTGACCTTTGAGGCATCTCCCCCGAGTTCAACAATCGCCTCACGCATTGTTGCCAGATCTACTACGCAAGGGACTCCGGTGAAGTCCTGCATCACAACACGGGCCGGTGTAAATTGAATTTCAGTGTCTGGTTCAACTGATGGATCCCACTGTGCCAACGCTTTGATGTGATCAACTGTGATATTTGCGCCATCTTCGGTGCGCAATAAATTTTCGAGAAGTACCTTCAGTGAGAACGGTAGATCGCTCGCTCCATCAACCTTCGAGATATCAAAAATTTCGAACTCTTTACCTGCAACGGCGAGATTCTTCTTGGTACCGAGGGAGTTCTTGCTCATGCGATGCACCTATTCTTAAAAGTATCTTGACGTCAAGATACCTCACGTGGGGTGTAGAGCGCAATAGATTCAATATGGTGAGTCATCGGAAAGAGATCAAAGGCGCGGATATCTTGTAGGTGATAGCCGCCGTCATTGAGGTAGGTCGTATCTCGAGCTAGCGCGGCCGGGTCGCAGGCGACATAGACAATTGCCCGAGCCTTTAATTGCACCGCCTTCTCAATCACCGGCTTTCCGGCGCCGGTGCGTGGAGGGTCGAGCACGATGACATCGGCCCGGTTAAATTTTCTAATCTCTTTCGCGACATCACCGGTATGGATATAGACATTCTCTGCACCATTGAAATTTGCCCAAGCATCACTAGTTGCTGCCGAACTTCCCTCAACAATATCTATTCGCCCACCGGCGCCAAGTATCGGCAGTGCTGCTCCCGCAAAGAGCCCAACTCCGCCATAGAGATCTATCAGGTGATCACCTGCTTTAAATTGAGCAAAGCGAAGAACTGCATCGACAAGTGCATCAGGGGCGTTGATATTGCTCTGCCAGAATGAAGATTGGCTTACCTGGTAATTAAACTCTCGAACTGTGTAATGAAGCAGATTCTTACCTTCAATAATTGTTGGCACTGCACGCTCGGCGGTACGCCCGGCTCGCTGATTGAGGGTTGCAACTGTTCGCTCTCCACTTGTATCGAGCGCCACTTCAATTCGCTGATTGGCTGAAATCCGATCCGAGGGAAGAGTCGGAAAATCTATCTCTGGAATTAAGACCGGGCAGGATGAGATTGGAATAACTGCATTGCTCCGCGAACCCTTGAAGCCAGCAGCTCCATTGTTATTAGTCGATGCGGCAAAACGTGTACGCCAATGCAGCGGCGTCGACACTTCTTCGACCTCGATATTGATCTCCATCTTTGCAATGCGCGCAAATTGCTCCGCGATGACATCTGACTTCAACTCTCGCTGATGCGTAATCTCGACATGTTGGAAGTCGCATCCCCCGCAACTACCTGCATATTGGCATGGAGCGGTTGCGCGATGTGGGCTTGGCTCAATCACCGCGACGACATCTGCTCTTGCAAAGGATTTCTCGAGCCCGGTGATTTCAACCTCCACGACCTCACCCGGAATGGCATGACGGACGAAGATAACGGCGCCCTCATGGCGCGCAATGAAATGACCCCCGTGGGCGACCTTCTCAATCTCCACCCGGAGAATTTCACCGATATGGAGCGCTTTTCTCGTTGTTTCGGTCATAGAGATAAGAGTAAGGGAGTAAGTTATGCCTATGCACGTAGTCATCATGGGTTGCGGTCGTGTGGGTTCATTGCTCGCTATCGAGCTTGAAGCCAACGGCCATTCAGTTGCTGTTATCGATCAATCGAAAGAGGCATTCCGCCGCCTCGGTCCTGACTTTAAGGGTCGCACTGTCACCGGCGTTGGCTTCGATAGAGATACATTGCTCGAAGCAGGTATTGAGGGCGCAGATGCATTTGCCGCCGTCAGTAATGGCGATAACTCCAATATCTTGGCAGCCCGCGTAGCGCGCGAAAGTTATGGCGTCACCAATGTCGTTGCACGTATCTACGACCCAGGACGCGCGGAGATTTATCAGCGCCTTGGTATTCCAACTGTTGCGACAGTTATTTGGGCGACAGATCAGATCATGCGTCGCTTGACTCCAGAAGGTTCACGCTCTGAATGGCGCGATGCCAGTGGCACAGTTCAGCTTGCTGAAGTTCATCCCCATCTTGATTGGTTTGGCTCTGCAATTATCGATATCGAGAAGGCTGCCGATCTACGAGTTGCATTCCTTACTCGCCTCGGCGAAGGGCTTATTCCCGATGAGAGCACCGTCTTGCAAGATGGCGATTTAATTCACGTGATGGTTCGCGATGAGAAGCTTGCTGAAGTTGAAGCAATTCTAGGAAAGTCACCGGAGGCTTAATTCAATGCGTATTGCTATCGCTGGTGCTGGAAATGTCGGTCGTGCTATCGCACGCGAACTTCTCGATAATGGTCACCGCGTCCTCTTGATTGACCGCGACCCTAAGGCTCTCAAGCTCGAGTCAGTTCCTGATGCTGAATGGTTGATGGCTGATGCATGTGAGATTGCGTCACTCGATAAGGCGAGCCTCAATGATTGTCAGGTTCTGGTTGCTGCCACAGGTGATGACAAGGTAAATCTCGTCGCCTCACTTCTTGGCAAGACCGAATATGGAGTTCCACGCGTCGTAGCGCGCATCAATCATCCAAAGAATGAGTGGCTCTTCGATCACTCATGGGGTGTAGATGTCGCTGTATCAACGCCTCGCATCATTGCCGCCTTGGTTGAAGAAGCGGTCAGCGTTGGAGATGTAGTTCGTCTCTTCTCATTCCGTAAGGGCCAAGCAAATCTTGTTGAGTTAACTCTCCCTGATTCATCTACCTGTATCGGAAAGACGGTGGAAGAGATAACTCTTCCCGATGATGCTTCACTCGCAGCGATTGTTCGTGACGGTCGGGTTCTTACTCCATCACCATCTGATGTCTTTGTCGCTGGGGATGAACTTCTCTTTGTCGCCTCAGCCGTTGCAGAGGGTCAGCTCAAAGATTGCTTTATCTCTTCAAACTAATCTAATAAGAATCAAGCTTGGTGATGCTTAGTGATAGGCACGCTCTTGAGAATCATCCAGGTTCCATATCCGGTTGCAAGAAATAGTGGATAGCCCATCGCTAAATTCACGGTACCTAAGAGATTGACGTTTCCGCTTCTATAAATCGGGTACTGCACTGCAATGCGAAGGAAGAACATCCCCACCCAGAGCCAACTTGCACGGAGATAAGCTTTCTTACGAGCTGGATCATGGCGCCAGAGCAGGTTTTCACCAAGAATTGGCCCGAGCATCAATCCAAGGATTGGCCAACCAGCAATATTGGCAATCATATAAACGGTGCCATAACCAAGATTTGTTAATAATTTCGGCAGATAGAGATCGCTCGGATTACCGGTGCGATTGGCAAACCAGGCGCTAATCAGAACGCCAATCAAGCCACTGAATGCATGTTGTACCGTTTCGCGGCGTGCGAGGCGAATAAATGTGAGAAGAAGTGAGATTGCAATCGAGGCATAGAGCGCATCTTGAAGATCGTCTCGGAGATTAAAAATTATTAGGAAGAGGACGGAAGGGATTCCGGTATCAATCAGGCCGCGTTTTCCACCAAAGGCCGAAAGTACCTTCTCGCGATCATCTGCCTGGCTCATGTGCGACCTGTAGATCCGAAGCCACCATCACCACGGCCTGAACCAGGTAATGACTCAACCTCAATAAAGTCAGCGCGCTCAACTTTTTGAAATACTAATTGTGCAATACGGTCACCGCGTTTAAAGGTCACTGATTCGCTTGGATCGTGGTTAATCATGATGCATTGCAATTCTCCGCGGAAGGCGGCATCGACTGTTCCGGGAGCGTTGACCATAGTGACGCCATGTTTAATTGCCAGACCAGAGCGTGGATGCACCAGGGCTACATAGCCATCAGGTAGCGCAATTGAGATTCCAGTCGGAACGAGTGCACGCTCCCCCGGAGCTAAAGTGATATCGATGCGAGAGTAGATATCTGCACCGGCATCTCCGCCTTTGGCATAACGCGGAAGTGGAAGTTCTGGATCGAGACGTGTGATCAGCACCTGCAGGTTACTCATGGATTGATATTGAATTCTGGATCGAGGAAGGACATTAACTCTGGATTATTTCTGATTGCCGCAATGTATTCAGCAGGTGCGTTATCGAGGAAGTGATTCATCGGGACGATGATAAAGAGTGAAGAGGCGCGCGTTGCAATTGGTCCATCAGGGCCGTTGAGGCGCCCTTGGGCTACCGAATAAACCTTACGGCCATGCTGGCCGACAATCTCTGCGGTGATAAAGAGCGTTGTCCCGATAGGAACGGGCATCAAAAAATCTGTCTCTAATCTCGCAGTCACTGCAGGAGCGCGTAGCAACCACATCAACTTTCCGAGCGCCTCGTCGAAGGCAAGTGATAGCAATCCGCCATGAGCTAAGCCAGGAGCTCCTTGATGATTTTCGGTAACGGTAAATTGCGCGGTGATTGTTAAACCTTCGCCAACGCGCGCCTTGAGATGAAGGCCAGTTGGATGGAGATCGCCACAACCAAAGCAATGTTTAAAGTGGGAAGGAAGTTCTGATCCGGTCGCTGGAGATTCGGGATGGCGATCAGGAACGATTGCTCCAGTGGGAGGCGTCGTACTGGCTACTCGACTCATGAGATAAGGCTACTTGATGAGTTAGCCACTACCCTAGAACCGTGAGCGCAAACGTGGTCTTTAAAGAAGTGATTCGCCCCCCATTGTGGTTAATCGGCTTCATCTACTTCATGCTCCTATCGATTGTCGTTGCAATCTGGGCCGCCTTCGACAATAACGCCGCGATTAACGCCTTCGCTATCTCGCTTGCTCTTCAAGCCGCAATTGTTCATTGGATGACTTCAACGATTGAGGTAAGAGATAGAGAACTCTTTATCAAGAGAGCGCATATTCCATTAAGCCAGCTCGGTGAAGCAAGAGTGATTTCAAAGAAAAATTTCGGGTATGAGCGAACACGTGGCGCCGACCCAGCTGCTTACTTCGCCATTACATTCTGGATATCACAAGGTCTAAGAGTTGAAGTTAAGGACGATAGAGATCCAACGCCATATTGGTTGATCTCTAGTAAGAGAGCAGAAGCTCTCGCAGCCGCCTTAAAAGGTTAGGCGCAATCCTTACAGATTGCCTTTGCGCCTTCGCCCTTAGCGAGCTGTGTCATATGGTGAATCAAGTAGCACCGTGAGCATGTGAACTCATCAACTTGCTTTGGAACAACGCGAACAGCGAGTTGTTCTCCTGATAGATCCGCACCTGGAAGTTCAAGATTCTCGGCAGCCTCTGCTTCATCAACATCGATCTGACCGGATTGTGCATCAGCACGTTTCGCTTTGAGTTCTTCGAGAGACTCCTCGTGTAATTCCTCATCGGTCTTACGGGGTGTGTCGTAATCTGTTGCCACTGATCTCACCTCTCCTTCATCAACATTGAGCGAGGAATTCCTCACCGCGTGCGAATAGTCGCGTATAAAGCCCTTAATTACCTGTTACAACCACCGGCGTGTCGCGTTTATTCCCCTGCTTTGGTAGCACGTTCAATTGATTGGGCTAGCGCACCATCAACATAGCCTCGAATATGGGTTCCCTCTGCCAGATGCTCTTCCAGGAGTATCTCGCCCGTTTCATGAATGGCGTGAACCAAGTCACCGCGGTCATATGGAATAACAGAATCAATCTCAACGCTGGGATGTGGCAGTGATTTTTCAATGGCATGGAGCAATCCTTCGATTCCAAAGCCGCTCTTTGTAGAGAATGCATAGCTGTTCTTCTCCTTACGCAGAAGTTCCATGACAACTTCCGGAGCTGCGATATCAACCTTATTGATTGCAATAATCTCTGGGATATCTCCCCCGCCAATTTCGTTGATTACTTCGCGAACAGCGCGGATCTGTTCAAATGGATCAGGGTGAGAGCCATCTACGACGTGAACGATGAGATCTGCTTCTGAAACTTCTTCCAGTGTTGACTTAAAAGCATCAACTAACTGGTGCGGCAGATGGCGAACGAAACCCACCGTATCGGAAAGGGTGTAGACGCGACCTTCACCAGTCTGCGCTTTGCGAACAGTTGGATCAAGGGTGGCAAAGAGAGCATTCTCAACGAGAACTCCTGCACCAGTTAAAGTATTAAGGAGCGAGGATTTTCCTGCGTTGGTGTATCCCGCGATAGCAACTGAAGGAATGTTATTTCGTCGCCGCTCTTGTCGCTTCGTATCGCGAGCAACCTTCATCTCGCTGATTTCGCGGCGTAACTTCGCCATCTTGTCACGAATTCGGCGGCGATCGGTCTCAATCTTTGTCTCGCCCGGACCGCGTCCACCGATACCTGCACCACCTGCGGCGCGACCACCAACCTGGCGCGAGAGCGAGTCTCCCCAACCGCGAAGACGTGGAAGTAAATATGCAATCTGCGCTAGTTCTACCTGCGCCTTACCTTCGCGACTCTTGGCATGTTGGGCGAAGATATCGAGAATGAGTGCGGTTCTATCGACAACTTTAACTTTTAATTTATCTTCTAAGGTACGTAACTGCGAAGGAGAGAGCTCGCCATCGCAAATTACGGTATCTGCTCCAGTGGAGCGAACGATTGCACGGAGGTCTTCCAATTTTCCAGAGCCGATGTAGGTAGATGGATCTGGCTTATCGCGACGTTGGATAAGTCCTTCTAAAACTTCTGATCCTGCAGTTTCAGCAAGCGCCTTCAACTCTGCAAGTGAGTTATCGGCCATCTCGGCCGTCCCTTCAGTCCAGATACCTACGAGAACAACTCGTTCGAGTTGGAGCTGGCGGTACTCGGCCTCAGAGATATCTTCCAGCTCGGTCGAGAAACTCTTTACCCGGCGGAGCGCATGTCGGTCGGATAGATCTTGTTGTGATTCAACCTCATCGATCTCATCTGCATCAAAATCTGCCGCAGCTCGAGCGCTCTCGCGCAGAAGGTCTTCAAATAATTTGTCGTAGCTATCTTCTGATTTACTCATAGGAGGTATGAACTGACATCGTAATCATCAAGGAGTACCGCAGGTCCGGTGAGGGTGGCATTGGAGTGGCCATCAATATCGACTACTAAGCGGCCGCCTGGTGGGTAGATAACCCAACGCGAAGGAAGAGCGCCACCCGACTTCATAGTTGCCGCAAGTGCAACGGCACAAGTACCAGTTCCGCATGATTGCGTCTCACCGCTACCGCGTTCGTGAACTCGCATCTTCGCTTCTTGCCCCGGCATGATCTCAACAAACTCAACATTGACGCCCTCAGGGTATGAATCAGCAGGGGCTACAACTGGCGCAATCTCTAAAGAACCTAAAGTTGAGAGATCTTCTGTAAAGACCACCGCATGCGGATTGCCCACGTTGATATTGAAGCCGGAGTAAGTTGAGCCGTTAACGGTTGCTTCTACTTGCTCTGATTCGTCATAGACCTTACCCATATTGACCGAGATATCGTCTTCGGCTGGAACGCGAAGGTGCTTGATTCCAGCACGGGTATCAATTGCAAAGATGCCCTCGCGCTGATGCCCCTTAGCAACTAGATAGCGGGCCATCACGCGGATGCCATTGCCACACATCTCGGCGATCGAGCCATCGGCGTTGCGGTAATCCATAAACCATTTGTTATCGTGCTTAATAATGCGAATCATGCCATCGGCGCCGATTCCAGATTGGCGATTGCACATCACAGCCACCTGCTCTGGCGAAATCTTCAGCTGATCGTCTTCATCAAAGAGGATGACGAAATCATTATGTGTTCCGTGGCCATATGTGGCGATTACTGAGTTCTGCATCTTGCTACGAGTTTATACGTTCTTTAATAAATGGGAGACGTGGTTCGCCTTCGCCAATCCACTGGATACGCAGATCGCGCTTAAACCAAGTCTCCTGTCGACGAACATATTGGCGAGTAGCCACAATCGTCTCTTCAATTGCCTGACTTTGATTGAATTCACCGCGAATCAAGGAGATCACCTGGGAGTATCCTATAGCTCGCTGTGCGGTACTTCCCTCAAGTAGCCCATCATTGAGCAGAGTCTCTACCTCACCTACTAATCCCTGATCAAACATCCGATGGACACGAGCCTCGATACGAGGGGCTAATGATGTGCGATCCATAGCAAGTCCAATGTGGAGCGCATCTGGAAAGCGAAGGCTGGTATCGCTCGGTAAATTCGCCGAGTATGGCTTGCCGGTTACTTCAATAACTTCGAGCGCTCTAATGATTCGCCTCGTATTGGCCGGCTCGATTGCCGAAGCAGCCTCTGGATCTAAGAGTCGAAGACGTGAATAGAGCTCGGCTGCACCCAATAGCTCGGCCTCATCTTCTAACTTCTTACGGAGTTCAGGATCTGTCTCTGGAAAATTCATCTCATCGATAATTGATTTAATGTAGAGGCCCGTACCGCCAACAACAATTGCCGCTTTACCTCTACTCTGAATTTCAGCAATCGCAGTGCGTGCCAAATCCTGATATTGCGCCACTGAAGCATCCTGGCTTACCTTAAGAATATCGAGAAGATGATGTGGAATTCCTCGCCGCTCTTCAAGCGTTAATTTAGCGGTGCCGATATCCATGCCTTTGTAGAGCTGCATCGAATCGGCATTAATAACTTCGCCGTTAAATGTATCTGCAACCTCTAAAGCTAAATCGCTCTTGCCGGTAGCAGTTGGTCCACAGATGATTATCAGTGGCGTCTTCAACGTTAGCTCTTCACCGTCGGGATACCGAGCATCGTTGGCGCCGGACCAGATTGCTCTTTATTGCGTGCTTCGAAGGCATCTCCGCCTCGGGTACGAATTACCTTCATGGGTGTTCCAATCAGGTAGTGGGCAGAGCCTTCGGTAATCTCAACATCTACGAAGTCTCCCGGGCGAACTCCCTCGATAGGTTCGAAGTGCACCAAGCGGAAATCTTCAGAGCGACCAGTGATGCGACCACGATCTCCATCGCGACGCCCCTCTATTTCATTGACCATCACGCGATGAGTTGTTCCGATAGCGCGCTGATTGAGCTCGAGTGAAATCTTCTGTAAGTGCTCGTGCAGTCTTGTATAGCGCGCTCCAACAATCTTCTCATCCACTTGATTTGGCATGATTGCAGCTGGAGTTCCTGGTCGAATTGAATACTTATATGTGTAAGCAGCAGCGAACTCTGCCTTACTCGTTAGATCGATAGTCGCTTGGAAATCTTCCTCTGTCTCACCTGGGAAGCCAACGATAATATCTGTTGTAATCATTGCGTGAGGAAGTGCGGTACGCACTCGATCGAGAATTCCTAGGTACTTCTCACTTCGGTAAGAGCGACGCATCGCTTGCAGAATTGAATCTGAACCTGATTGCAGCGGCATATGCAGATGAGGCATCACATTAGGAGTCTCAACCATCGCCTCGATGACATCATCGGTGAAGTCGCGCGGATGTGGCGACATGAAGCGGATTCGTTCAAGCCCTTCAATTGCACCTACATCACGGAGCAATGTGGCGAATGCGCCCTTCTTGCCCGCTTCTACCCCGTAGGCATTTACATTCTGCCCGAGCAAGGTAATTTCAATAACGCCTTGCGCCACAAGTGCTTTAACTTCGGCCAAGATATCTTCTGGCTCACGATCTTTCTCGACTCCACGAAGCGCTGGCACGATGCAGAAGGTGCAGGTGTTGTTACACCCGACCGAGATTGAAACCCAGGATGAAAAAGCTGAGAATCGTCTCGCCGGTAACGTTGAAGGGAAATGTTCGAGCGCCTCCAGAATTTCAATCTGTGACTCTTCCTCAATTCGAGCTCGCTCAAGCAGCACCGGAAGTGAACCGACATTATGCGTTCCGAAGACGACATCAACGTAAGGCGCTTTTTTAAGAATAGTCGCTTGATCTTTCTGAGCGAGACAGCCCCCGACAGCAATCTGCAAGGATGGATTCAACTTCTTTATTGGAGCCAAGAAGCTGAGATTTCCATAGAGCTTGTTATCTGCATTCTCGCGCACCGCACAGGTATTGAAAACGACAATATCTGCCTGCTCGCCATTCTGCACGGGTATATGCCCAGCCGCATCCAATAATCCAGCGATGCGCTCGGAGTCATGGACATTCATCTGACATCCATATGTCTCAACTAAATAGGTGCGAGCCATGTAACTATCGATTCTTCTGGGCGCGCAACTGAGCCTGCTCGCTCCGCCACTTGGCTATCGCTGCATGATTACCGCTGAGCAGAATCTCGGGCACATCAATCCCGCGCCACTGTGCCGGCTTTGTGAAATTTGGATATTCGAGATATCCCTCGCTGTTATGTGATTCTTCCGCGAGCGAATCTGGGTTACCAAGCACACCAGGGATGAGGCGAGTGATTGCCTCAATCATCACCATCGAAGCGACTTCTCCCCCGCCCAGCACATAATCGCCGATTGAGTATTCATGGACGGCAATATTGCGAGCTACAAACTCGGGCTGCGAGTAATACTGGCGAATTCGGTCATCAATACCTTCGTAGCGACCACAGGCAAAGATCAAATGTGAATGCGAAGAGAATTCCTGCGCGACTGGTTGGGTGAATTGCTTTCCAGCCGGGGTCAAGATGATGAGGTCGGTGTTATCAACCATCAGTGGATCCAGGGATTTTGCCCAGACCTCAGGTGACATCACCATTCCTGCTCCGCCGCCATAAGGAGTGTCATCTACCGAGCCATGTACACCCACTGCATGGTCGCGGAGGTTATGTACCTGAATATCAACTAACCCTGCGCTCTGCGCCTTACCAAGAAGTGAGAGATTCAGTGGTGAGAGGTACTCAGGAAATATTGAGACGACATCAATCTTCATTAGATTTCACCAGAAATTTGAGGTGGGATAACGGTCATTCTCTTATTTCGAATATCTACAGTCGGCACAAGCTGATGGACAAATGGAATCATCGCTTCGCCTGTCGCCGTCTTAATTGCTAAAACATCTTGCCCGGGAAGGTTGAGGACTTCAGTGATGGTTCCGAATTCGCTGCCATCTTCTAGATATGCCACGCATCCAATGAGTTGAAGGACGTGATAGTCATCTTCGTCATAACCCGGCGCATCGATATCGACATCGGCATAGAGAAGCTCGTTACGAAGCTCTTCTACCTGATTACGATCTTCGATACCTTCAAATCCAAGGAGGAGGATTCCATTGTGGACACGCGCAGAAGCCACGGTGAGAACACCGTGGCTATCTGTCTCTAAACGTGCACCGAGTGCGAAACGATCTTCCGCTTCATCTGTTCGCACTTCAATGGTTGCCTCACCGAGAATTCCGTGGGCTTTACCGATACGTCCTACATTAAGGCGCATGACGTATTCCGAAAGGTGTTAGCGAAGTTCGTCTGTATCAATAAGATCAACGCGAACGCTACGGCCAGCGAGCGCGCTTACGACTGTGCGAAGCGCCTTTGCTGTACGACCGTTACGACCAATGACCTTACCGATATCTTCAGGATTGACACGGACTTCGAGAGTTGCCCCACGACGACCGTTCTTCTCCTTGACGTTGACATCGTCAGGGTTATCTACGATTCCCTTAACGAGGTGCTCGAGAGCTTCGTCAATCATGATTACTCTGCTGGAGTCTCTTCAGCGGGGGTTTCAGCTGGTGTCTCTACAACATCAACAACTGTTTCAACCGCAGCTTCTGTCTCTACAACCTCAGCTGGAACCTCTGCCACCTCAGCGACAGTCTCTGGCTCGGACACCACAGCAGGTGCTGACTTAGCAGCAAGCTTCTCCTGTGCCTTCTTCTTAAGAGTTGTTGCACCCTCTGCAGGCTCAGACGCTGCTGCCTTAACAGCTGCCTCGTATGCAACGATCTTCTTTGGCTTCTCTGGTGCAAACTTAAGTGTTCCCTCTGTACCTGGAAGGCCCTTGAACTTCTGCCAGTCACCAGTCACCTTAAGGAGAGCTGCAACAGCCTCAGTTGGCTGTGCGCCTACGCCGAGCCAGTAGAGAGCACGCTCAGAGTTAACCTGAATGATTGAAGGCTCTTGTCCTGGTACGTAGCGACCAATCTCTTCAATTGAGAGACCGTTACGCGCCTTACGTGAATCTGTAACGACGATGCGGTAATAAGGTGTGCGAATCTTTCCAAAACGCATTAAACGAATCTTTGTAGCCAAAGTGGTATTGCTCCTAAAAAAGTGTGTCAGCGTGAACTCGATACAGCGGGGTGCGTAACGGTGCTCATCCGACGGCGGATTTGGATGTTGTAGGGGTAGAGGGCCCTTCAACAGGTTGCCTATTCTGCCAGTCACTCCATTAATACGGAAATTGGCAGCAAGCGTGAAATCGAGGCTAGCCCTGCTCCGCTGCCCGCTTGGCCGGATTTCCTGAGCGGGACTTCTTCTTCGGCGGCTGCTGACCCATCTTGGGTGCCGCGCCCATCGCAGGCATCGGCATTCCGGGAGGAAGGGCCATTCCAGGAGGAAGGGCCATTCCAGGAGGAAGAGCGGGACCTTTGCCTCCTCGCAGTGATTTCATCATCTTCTGGGCTGCCGTGAACTTTTCGACGAGCTTATTCACATCAGAAACCTGTCGTCCAGCACCGAGTGCAATTCGAGCGCGACGTGAGCCATTGAGTAATTTGAGGTCGCGACGTTCAGCCGGGGTCATCGATTGAACGATCGCCTTAGTGCGCGTGATCTCAGATTCATCGAAGTTATCAATCTGTTTCTTCATTGAGCCGGCGCCAGGCAACATTCCAAGCAGCTTGCCCATATTGCCCATCTTCGACATCGCCTCGATCTGCTCGAGGAAATCTTCCAGGGTGAAATCTTCGCCGCTATTGAACTTATCTTCTAGCTTTTTTGTTGTGTCGGGATCAAATGCTTTCTGAGCTTGTTCGGCGAGTGTTGCGACATCGCCCATTCCTAGGATTCGGGAGGCCATTCGCTCTGGATAGAAGATATCGAAATCTGCGATCTTCTCACCCGTTGAAACGAACATGATCGGACGACCGGTAAGGGAGGAGATTGAGAGCGCAGCTCCACCTCGAGCGTCACCATCGAGTTTGGTAAGAACTACGCCATCGAAGCCGACGCCATCGCGGAATGCCTCTGCCGTGCGGACGGCATCTTGACCAATCATCGCATCGACAACAAATAAAATTTCGTTGGGGTTGATTGCATCTCGGATTGCAGATGCCTCTGCCATTAAATCCTGGTCAACTCCGAGGCGACCGGCAGTATCGACAATAACCATATTGTGAAGTTTTGACTTTGCATATGCAACGCCATCGCGCGCAACTTGAACTGGATTTCCGATGCCATTACCTGGCTCGGGTGCAAAGACCGGTACGCCTACTGATTGACCAACAACTTGCAATTGGTTGACAGCATTGGGGCGTTGCAAATCTGAGGCGACCAAAATTGGTGTATCGCCTTGGTCTTTATAGAACTTTGCCAACTTCGCAGCGAGCGTTGTCTTACCGGCGCCTTGTAAACCTGCGAGCATAATGACGGTCGGCGGATTCTTCGCATAACGAACGCGACGGGCTCCACCACCAAGGATTTCAGTGAGTTCGCGATTAACGAGGTCGAAGATTGCTTGTGCTTGATTAACACCAGATTGCAGGGTGGGAAGAAGTTCTAGGGAACCACTACGAACCTTTTCAATAAATTGATCTACGACTGGAAGCGCTACATCGGCTTCAAGGAGCGCCTGACGAATCTCTGTGACGGTATTTTCGATATCGCTGGCAGATAATTTGCCACGATTACGGAGAGAGCCGAAAACACCAGATATCTTCGAGGAGAGCGCATCAAACATAGTGAGCGCATACTACTTGAAAGAGAGTACGACTACTTCAGGGAGCCTTGAATTCGCGAAGTGACCTCATCGGCCCGCTCTGCGGTGAGGGCGCCCCCGCCAATCTCTGTGACATATAAAGTATCGATTGCCTCAGCACCTAACGTTGTCACGATTGCAGAGCGAATATCGATATTGCACTTTCGCACCGTGTCGCCAATGGAGAAGAGCAACGCAGGTCGGTCATGACTTCGGACTTCGATGATCGTTGCATCAGTTGCCGCATCGAGGAATGTTTCGACCACTGGTGCTGGCACCGGAATTGTTGGCATCTGTGCATATGCGTCAATGCGCTCTTGAATTCGCTCCGCAAGCTTTCCTTCTGATTCAAAGCCGCGTGAGATCTCGCGAGCAAGATGTTCCTGCGAAAGATCAGGCGCATTGGGATCAGGAAGAACTATCCACTCCATTACCGCAACGTTGTTGATTGTCTTTGTTCGAGCAGAGCGCACATCGAGTCTCAGAATATTAAGTACGCCAGAGACAATCGAAAGTAGGCCAGTTTTATCGGGTGCAACTACCTCGATTGCATAGACGCTCCCCCGATCTTCAATCAGCACACTGAGCGCACCTGTTTCTGCGCGAGATATCTGTTCGGCGGTGAGCTCGGGTTGTTGGGTAATCGTGTTATCTGTGATTGCCAGCTTTACGCGCCGAACCAAATCAGAGACGAGCGTTGCCTTCCAATCGCTCCACGCCGCACGACCGGTCGCAATTCCATCGGCGATGCTTAAAGCATGAAGGAGTTCGAGAGTTCCCACATCACTGATGTGTTCGGCGACGCTTGAGATTGTCGCTGGATCATCGAGGTCTCTGCGGGTAGCAGTGGCAGAGAGCAAGAGATGATGTCTGATGAGTTTTTGAATAGTTGCAATATCGCTCTCATTGAAGCCAATCCGCGCCGCCAAAGGTTTGATTAATTCCTCGCCGCGAATGGAGTGATCTTCTTCAGTGCCCTTACCGATATCGTGAAAGAGCGCGGTAAAGAGAAGTAGATCTGGGCGGTGGACTTCGCGCGTGAGCGCGGCGGCAGATACTGCCGTCTCGACCATATGTCGGTCGACGGTATGGCGATGGAGCACATTGCGCTGTGGCAGTGAGCGCACTCCCCTCCACTCTGGAATCCAATGGAAGATGATTTCTTCCTGATCGAGAGCCTCAAAAATTTCCACCATCGCAGGTCCTGCGCCAATAAGTGATATCAAATATTCACGAGCCTCACGAGGCCAAGGATGAGGCAGCGCCCCTCGACCTGCATCAAGGGCATCACCATAACTGCGTAGTGAATCGAATGAGAGGCGCATTCCTAACTGCGCTGCCGTTGCCGCCGCTCGCAATCCAATAACAGGATCACTTTCGAGATCAAAGGTAGGGTCAATAACGACTTCACGATTGGAAACTGTGAGTCCGGGTGAAATGACATCTGAGCGCACGCGCTTGAGAAAGCGGCCGAAGCCATCTCTTCCCTTATGGTGATATTGATGCCATGCCATCTGCATGAGGTAATCAACGGCGCGAGCTGCCTGCGCCACATCACTCATAAGCGCATCGGCATCAACATATCCAAGATGTGCTGCCACTTTATCTTGCTCTGTGAAGAGCAGTCGATCTTTATCTCGCCCACTAACGGTATGTAATGCTTCACGAGTCGTCGATAGAACGGACTCGGCTTGGCTAATGCGCTCCATCGGAAGCGTGAGGGCGCTAGATACATGCATCGCCCGCAGGGCAGTGATATCTCTCAAGCCGCCGCGAGATTCCTTTAAATCAGGTTCGAGGAGATATGCGAGTTCGCCATTTCTTTCATATCGCTCCTCCAGAGTCTTCTCTAACTCAGGCAAATACTTACCGCTATCTTCGCGCCAGGTTGATAGCGCAGAGCTCTGGACCTCAGCCACTAAATCAGCGCTGCCGCAGATAAGACGAATATCGAGCAGGCCCATCGCTACTTTGAGATCTTCGCTTAAGGCATCTCGCACTTCGCTGCGAGTTCGAACTGAATGATCTACTTTAATTTTTTGATCCCAGAGCGGATAGAGGATGGCATTGACTATCTCTGTCAGCCCTGCCTGGGAGTAGGAACCGGTGTGGAGAATCACGATATCGAGATCAGATCCGGGAGAAAGCTCGCCGCGACCAAAACTTCCAACTGCGGCAATTGCAATCTTTTCAGGATCAGCGCCACTTGATCTAAAGAGCTCAGAGATAAGGAGGTCGCGTTCGTTAGAACGCAACCTCCTCTCTCGTGTACCCATGGCTCAGATTCTATTGTTAAAGAAGTGCAAACTAGTCGAAACTAGATTGCATCTGGGCCGCGTTCTCCAGTGCGAACGCGTACTACTTGATCAACTGGAGTCGTCCAGACCTTTCCATCACCAATAGATCCGGTACCGGCAGCCTTGACGATGACATCGACAATATTTGCAGCATCTGCATCATCGACGAGTACTTCCAGGCGAACCTTCGGAACGAGATCGACTGTGTATTCAGCGCCACGGTAAACCTCTGTATGACCTTTCTGGCGACCGAAACCGCTTGCCTCTGAGACTGTCATGCCAGTGATACCTGCACCTTGAAGTGCATCCTTTACCTCATCAAGCTTAAATGGCTTGAGAATTGCTGTTATGAGCTTCATAGATTTGCGCCTCCTCGTGATGAACTTGCATATTCGTACGCTGATTCAGCGTGCTCCTTGAGATCGATACCTTCGATCTCTGCATCCTTCGAGATGCGGAAGCCAATCGTCTTTTCGATGGCAAAGCCGATAATTAACGTTGCGATAAATGAATAACCTGCAACTAGACCAACTCCGAGCGCCTGCTTACCGAGGAGGTCAGTACCACCACCGTAGAGGATTCCATCGAGTCCAATGCTGTTGACTGCGCTGCTACCGAAGAGACCGATAGCGAGTGAGCCCCAGATTCCGCCGACGAGGTGAACTCCGACCACATCGAGTGAATCATCGAAACCGAGCTTGTACTTGATGCTGACAGCTAGTGCGCAGAGAATTCCGGCGATGAATCCGATAACAACTGCCGCCCATGGTGCAACGAATGCACATGCAGGTGTGATTGCTACTAGGCCAGAGACAGCACCTGATGCGGCACCTAGTGATGTGGCATGACCGTTGCGAATCTTCTCAACGAGCAACCAACCAATAATTGCAGCTGCTGCTGCAACCTGAGTATTCATAAATGCAAGACCGGCGATGCCATTGGCACCAAGGGCAGATCCTGCATTAAAGCCAAACCATCCAAACCACAAGAGTCCTGCACCTAACATCACCAAAGGCAATGAGTGTGGGCGCATTGGATCTTTTCTCCAACCGATGCGCTTTCCAAGAACAATTGCCAGTGCCAATCCGGCCGCGCCAGCATTGATATGAACTGCAGTGCCGCCAGCAAAGTCTTCTACGCCCTTACCTGCAAGGAATCCGGTACCAGTGACTGTATCTCCGACCTTATTTCCAAAGGCAAATACCCAGTGCGCCACTGGGAAATAAACAACAGTTGACCAGATTGCAACGAAGATTCCCCATGAGATGAACTTTGTGCGATCAGCAATTGCACCTGAAATCAGAGCTGGGGTGATAATTGCAAACATCAACTGGAACGCTGCAAAGACGAGAACTGGAATCGGATAGACCCCACCATTATTGGTGAAGTCATTTACTGCTCCCCCAAGACCACTGAAGGAGAGATTTCCATACCAAGCTGATTCTGCCTTATATCCAAATGCTAATTCGAATCCGTAAATCACCCAGAGGATGCTCACGATTCCGATAGTTACCATCGACATCATCATCATGTTCAGGACGCTCTTTGTACGGACCATTCCGCCGTAGAAGAAAACAAGTCCTGGAGTCATGAGAAGAACGAGCGCGCTGCTAATAAGAATAAAAGCAGTGTCGCCACTATTGAGAACTACATCTCCCATTTCAAACCTCACTAAATATTGTTATATCTGGTCAACTCGCCATTGAGATGGGTGAAAACTCCCAAAGCAGAGTTACAAGGGGTGACAAAGCGAGTTAAGGGGGTGCAACAAAAAGGTGAGAATTGTTTCGGGCGTGTTAATCGCCTAAGAGGCCATCGAGATAGGCCGAGCTATCAAAGGGGGCAAAATCATCGATTCCCTCACCTGTGCCAATGAATTTGATGGGGAGATCGAGCTGATCTTCGATGGCGAGGGCGATTCCACCACGGGCTGAGCCATCGAGTTTTGTCACAATCAGCCCCGTAACTTCAACTACTTCACTAAAGAGCTTTGCCTGGATGAGGCCATTCTGGCCGGTCGTTCCATCAATGACGAGGAGAACTTCTGAGACCGGGCGCATCTTCTCTACAACGCGTTTGATCTTGCCGAGCTCTGCCATTAAATCGCTCTTTGTATGTAAACGACCTGCAGTATCAATCAGCGCATAATCAGAGTTATTTTCTACCGCGCTCTTTACCGTATCGAATGCAACTGCTGCTGGTTCGCCCTCTGCCTTACCTGTGACGACGTGTGCCCCAATGCGAGAACCCCAGGTAGTTAGCTGCTCAACCGCGGCGGCGCGGAAGGTATCAGCTGCTCCCAAGGTAAGGCTCTTCGATTGCTTCTGAAGATAGTTGGCAAGTTTGGCAACTGATGTTGTCTTTCCCGCACCGTTAACTCCAACAACCAAGATAATTGTCGGAGCAGACTCTGACGCTAGCAGGCGAGACTTCTTTGAAAGATGAGCTGCCAAAATTTCACGGAGTGAATTTTCGGCATCATCGCCCTTAATCTTCTTCGCCTCTGCAATGACCTTCTCGGTCAATAGCGGACCAAGATCTGCAGCTAATAACTCAGCGGATAGTTCATCCCAATCAAGTGGCGACGCCGTTGATTCGCCTTTGATCTTTGCAACAAAGCGCGTGAAGATTCCCACCGGGGCTGGCCTTAAGCGTTGGCAGTTTCACGCAAGCGTTGTGAAATTACCTCTGTAACTCCATCGCCGCGCATGGTGACGCCGTAGAGTGCATCTGCAATCTCCATCGTGCGCTTCTGGTGAGTAATCACAATGAGCTGTGAACTCTCGCGAAGTTCTTCGAGAATCACGAGCAGTCGGCCAAGGTTGACATCATCGAGCGCCGCTTCTACTTCGTCGAGCACGTAGAACGGACTTGGACGAGATTTAAAGATAGCAACGAGCATCGCAACAGCGGTAAGTGACTTCTCGCCACCTGAGAGAAGTGATAGACGCTTGACGCGCTTTCCTGGTGGACGTGCTTCGACATCGACACCGGTATTGAGTAGGTCATCAGGGTTTGAGAGGAAGAGCTTGCCTTCACCGCCAGGGAACAAGCGACCGAAGATATCCTTGAAGTGAGCGGCGACTTCGGTGTAAGCCTCCATAAAGACTTCCTGAACCTTGTCATCTACTTCCTTGATGATATCGAGGAGATCCTTCTTGGTGCGCTTGAGATCTTCTAGTTGTTCTGCGAGGAACTTTAGGCGCTCTTCTAGGGCGTTGTACTCTTCAAGAGCAAGTGGATTGATCTTGCCGAGCAAGTTAAGTGAACGTTCGGCCGATGCCAACCGCTTTTCTTGCTGATCGCGACGGTAAGGAATGAGCTCGGTGGCTACGATTTCTCCCTCATCGGTTTCGATAAAAGTTGGAACATCCTTATCTGGACCGTACTCGCTAATAAGTGTTGGGATATCGATTCCAAGTTCTTCCACAGCCTTGCTCTCGAGCGCTTCGATGCGCATACGCTGTTCGGCGCGGGCAATCTCATCGCGGTGAACACTGGTGGTCAACTGGTCGAGCTCTGCGGTGAGTTCGCGACCACGTGTACGAACTGTCAGAGTTTCGCTATCGCGATCATTGCGTGAATTCTCGAGTCTTTGACGCTCGGCCGATGATTTAGCAATGGAGCGTTCGATATGGATAAGCGCTTCATATGCCGCTTCTGCAATCGCCTGCGAAATAATCGCACCACGTGCACGAGCGCCGCGACGTGCAACTGCCCGCTCTGATGCTTCGCGCTCTGCATTAGCCGCATCCTTCAGTGACTGCGCACGAGCTGCAATCGAAGTTACGCGCTCTTCAGATGTGCGCACGGCAAGTCGGGTCTCCATCTGTGCGGTGCGAGATAACGAGACTTCTTCCCGTAGGGATTGCGCACGAGAGCGATCAGGCTCTGCAATCTCACCATGCTGTCCTAGCTGGGATTGCGCGATAGAAAGTTCGTTCTCATCGCGTGATTTCGCAGATGATGCTTCGGCGATAGCCTGAGTGAGGCGCTCGACTTCCGCTGATGCTGACTTCATATTCTGACCAGAAACTGCAAGCTGCTCGGTAAGTGCTGCAATTCGTGCATCTGACTCATTGAGTTGAGCCAACTTGATATCAAAATCACTCTGCTTACTGTCAACTTCAGTTGAAGCGGTTGAAATCTCAAATTTAAGTCGGTCGCAGGTGCGGGTGAGTTCTTCGAGCTGAGTTTCGAGTCCATTAATGAGAGCTTGAATCTCGACTAACGAGTTAGATGAGGCCGATCCACCACGTGCACGGTGCGCAGTAATGACATCGCCATCACGTGTAACAACTGTGAGTGACTTGTTATCGCGCAGAATGTTCTCGGCATCACGAGCGTTATCTACAACCACTGTGCTGCCTAGAAGTTGCGCAAGAAGTTCAGAGATTTGAGATGAGCGCACATGTGAGAGAAGAGGTGTGAGACCACTTGGAATATTCGATGATGGCTGAGCACCAGGTTGGTACACCAGAACATCTGCCTGTCCGAGGTTCTCACTTCGTAAAGTTGTGAGCGCAGTTACGGCAGCGTTGATATCGCGGACAACTACGGCATCGGCTAATGTGCCAAGAGCTGCGGCAGTAGCTGCCTCCCAGCCGTTATCAATCTGAGTCAGCGAAGCAATACTGCCTAGGAGATTTACCCCACGAGAGTCACGGACCAAAGCTGCTGCACCATCACGTGACTGCGAAGTAATACGCATAGCTTCAAGCTTTGATTCAACTGAGTTACGTTCGCGATCTGCTGCGCGCTCTGCATCAACGAGATCTGACTGCTTCTTCTTTGCAGATTCGAGAGCGCTCTTTGCGACCTCAAATTGTGAATCAAGTCCGAGCTCACCGGCGTCAGCGCCAGCAATCTCCATTTCAAATTGGCTATATGCAGCTTTAGCTAGATCTACTCGAGATTGTGCTTCGCTCCGTGCAGAAGTAAGGCGCGTAATTTCTTCGGCATTTGCCTCTAGTCGAGCTGCGAGAGATTTGATGTGGCCTTCTTGACGAGCGGTACCTTCTCGCTGGTCTGCAATTGCACGAAGTGCGGCATCGATTGTGTCTTCCTCTGCCTTTAACGTTGCCTCAAGTTCTGCAAGTTTGGTAGTCGCCTCTATCAGCGCTGCCTCTGCCTGCACCGTCTCTTGGCGAAGTCGTGACTCTTCCTGCAGGAGAATATTTGCTTCCGCCTCAAGCGCCTCTGGATCACGCCCTGCTGATCGAGCTTCTTCTGCTTCTTCAGCTAAGAATCGAGTGCGCTCTTGCGCCAGTGATTGCGTGCTGCGGAACTTCTCGCGCAGACCGCTGAGTGCATAGAAATTCTCTTGCGCTGCAATGAGTAGCGGTGATTCAAAAGCTGCCTGAGCATCGAGCTCTTCTTCGCGCTTGCGAGCCTTATCGAGTTCGGCATCTACTCCGGCGCGACGTTCGCGTAACGCATTCTCATCAGCAACCTCGGCATCGAGCGTCTTTGAAAATGAGATGTAATCATCGGCAAGTAGGCGCAATCTGGCATCACGTACATCTGCCTGAATTGTTGCCGCCTTCTTTGCAACCTCAGCCTGCTTACCCAATGGGCGCAACTGACGACGAAGCTCAACGGTAAGGTCATTAATTCGAGCAAGATTTGCCTGCATTGAATCGAGCTTGCGAAGAGCCTTCTCTTTACGCTTGCGGTGCTTGAGCACACCTGCCGCTTCTTCAATATATGCACGACGCTCTTCTGGTGTTGCCATCAAAATAGCTTCAAGCTGGCCTTGACCAACAATGACGTGCATTTCACGTCCGATACCTGAATCTGAGAGGAGTTCTTGAATATCGAGCAGACGTGAAGCCTCGCCATTGATCTGATATTCGCTCTGTCCGTTGCGGAATAAAATTCGAGAGATAGTTACTTCGGTGTAATCGATATTGAGGGCGCCATCGCTATTGTCGATTGTGACTGCGACTTCTGCGCGACCAAGTGGAGCGCGACCTGAGGTACCGGCAAAGATGACATCTTCCATCTTTCCACCGCGGAGAGATTTTGCGCCTTGCTCGCCCATTACCCAGGTGAGTGCATCTACAACATTTGATTTTCCAGAACCGTTAGGACCGACGACGCAAGTAATACCCGGCTCGAGGCGAAGGGTGGTCGCAGAGGCAAAGGATTTAAATCCTTTGAGGGTCAGGCTCTTCAAATACACGGCGATAACCTACCGTGCAGGTGGGTTTACATATAAACGCGACTCAGCTCAACTTCAACTTGAGGGTTTATGCTTCTTGCGATTGTGGCTTAAGAATTTCAAATGCAGAGCGCGCAGCTGCCTGCTCTGCCTCTCGCTTACTCTTTCCAGTTCCAATTGCAACTGCTTCCCCACCAACAACTGCTGTCGCTTCAAAATTCTTATCGTGATCAGGTCCGCTCATTGTTACCTGATATTCGAGGCTCGCTTTTCCAAGGGATGCAACGAGCTCTTGCAGAGCGGTCTTTCCATCGAGTCCTGCTCCCATTGCCATTGCGCTATTGAGAGTTGGTGAAACTAAACGTAAGAGGCAATCTGTTGTTTTCTCGAAACCAGTTGAGATATACATAGCGCCGATGAGAGCTTCAAAGGCATCGGCGAGGAGTGAGTTCTTATCTCGCCCATTTGTGACCTCTTCGCCTTTTCCGAGGCGGATGTACTTACCTAATTCAAGTGAGCGGGCAATATCGGCGAGGGCACGCATATTGACGATGCCAGAGCGCAGCGGAGAGAGGCGGCTTTCGTCGAGATCAGGATATTTTCGGTAGAGCTCTTCGGTGACAATCATGCCGAGAACAGAGTCCCCCAGAAATTCCAAACGCTCATTCGTGGCAGTAAGTCCTGCCTCATATGCGAATGAGCGATGGGTAAAAGCTAACTCAAGTAATTCGCTATCGATATCGAGAGCTAATTGCTTAAGCAGATCTGAATACAAATTAGACGTCAAGAACCTGACGGCGGTTGTATGTGCCACATGTTGGGCAAGCAACGTGGTTGAGCTTTGGCTGCTGGCACTGTGGGCAATTTGAGAGTGATGCTGCTGTGGTCTTCCACATTGCGCGGCGTGAACGTGTCTTCGAACGAGACATCTTTCGCTTTGGTACTGGCACGGTAACCGTCCTTTAACTCGACTGCTTATGCCGATTCGGCCAAGCGGATATGGGGCAAGTATCGCCTATTCGCGGGAAGAACCCAAATCGGGCCCTAAATCCTTCTGAAGATCTAGCAGGCCAGCCCATCGGGCATCGACCACATCGTGGGCATGGTCCTCTGGCAGGGTCTCCCACTTTTCGCCGCAATCGGGGCAGAGTCCAAGGCAATCTTCATCGCAGAGTGGGTTGACCGGCAAGCTCAAGATAATTGCATCAAGGACTGGGAGTTCAAGATTTACCTGCTCTCCTTCGACATAGAGGATGTCCTCTTCATCGAGATCGATGAGATCTTCCTCCTTCTTGCGCGACTTCTTTCCACGATCATCGGTCGGTTCGTAGCGATAGAGCTCTTGTATTTTACGGTCGACCACCTGCTCAATTGGATCGAGGCAACGAATGCACTCACCGATAGCAACGGCGTAAATATCGGCGGTCACAAGAATTCCTTCAGTGACTGATTCGCAGCGCACATCTAGTTCGATGAGATCACCCTCAGGAACGGCAATCAGCGGAACGCCTACGCGAAATGGCGCATCGATATCGAGTTCGTACTCTTTCATCTCACCGGCACGACGAGGAAGTTCGTGGGTATTGAGAAGGAAGGATCCCTCGTTTGCTGGTTTCTTAGATGCCATTAAAGATTAATTATCTTCTGCAAGCTGAGAAAGTACATCTTTATCGTTTGCACCTTCGAGACGCTCACGTCCACGCGCAACAGCTTCCATCGTCTTATTGAGAATTACCTCGAGAGTAGCGAGACGACCATCGATATATGCCTCTACTTCTTCCCGCTCTTGCGCTGCAATATCGCGTGCATCATCGAGAATTCGTTGTGCTTCATCACGAGCAGATTGCACAATTGCAGTTTGCTCGACCATGCGAGATACATCTTCACGTGCTGTGGCAATCATTGATTCGGCGCTGATACGGCCTTCCTCAATAATGCGATCGCGATCAAAGATGACCTGCTCTGCGGTGTGAAGATCAGATGGCAGAACTTCGCGCGCGCCTTCGAGGATCTCGAGAATTTCGCCACGGTGCACAACGCATGATGCTGAGAGCGGAACGCTGCGCGCCTCTTCGACCATTGTGATTGCGCTATTGAGCTTCTCAATTGAATCCATAGACATATCTACCGTCCTCTTATTACTTACCTGCTCGGGCAGCTGCTCGAGCCTTGAGTGCTGCATTGACATTGGCCGGAACCATCGTTGAGACATCTCCCCCGTAATAGGCGAGCTCCTTCACGATAGATGAAGATAGGAATGAGTGCGTTGGTGAGGTTGCCATAAACATCGTCTCAACCCCAGATGCTTGGGTGTGGACCTGCGCCATTTGAAGTTCGTAATCGAAGTCAGTCACAGCGCGAAGACCCTTGACGATGACATCAACGCTCTTTGCCTGGCAATAATCCACCAGCAGTCCAGAGCCGGAATCAACCTTCACATTGCCAAAGTGAGCAACGTTGGCGGTAATGAGTTCGAGTCGCTCTTCTACTGTAAAGAGGCCATCCTTCTTACGATTGGCAAAGACCGCGACAATTACCTCATCAAATTGCTTGCTCGCACGCTCGATAATGTCGAGGTGGCCATAGGTGATGGGATCGAATGATCCAGGGCAAACGGCGCGCTTCATATGGGCAACGCTAGCAAGATGAGAGCAAGTTATCCATTCTCAGGCGTATCGCTGAGAGGAATTCCGTAGAAAATTCGCGCCTGGCCATAATCCTTGACTCGTATCTCTTCATATCCATAAGGCCAAGAAATTTCTCGAGTTCGACTATTTCGCTCGATCGCGATGAGGGCGTCGGGATGAAGAAAACCGTTTTCGCGTAGTTGTACAAGGGTCTCAACGATATCGATATCGTCAACATCGTAAGGTGGATCGATATAAATAAAGTGATATTGATATTGTGCTTTATCGCTTAAGAATCGATGAGCTCCCATTGAATAGAGATGAAATGTTCCCGAGAATTGTGCGCTCTTAATGCTCTCGTAATTTGTGGTGATTGCCTTTGCTGCTGCTTCATCTTTCTCGACCGCATGAACCATCGCTGCACCTCGCGAGAGCGCTTCCAGTGCAATCGCACCGGTGCCAGCATAGAGATCAAGTACCTTGAGGCCATCAAATTCACCGAACTCTGATGCCAGCGTTGAAAAGAGCGCTTCGCGAGCACGATCAGATGTAGGACGGGTCGCAGAAGCAACTGCTGAAATTGGGCGGCCCTTGGCGGCGCCAGCGATGATGCGCATGCTCTACTCCAACCTTCTACTTAGCTCTTATCAATAAATTCGGTAGCAGTATCTAACTCTAATTTACGGAGTGCTGCTTCCAATAACGAATACTGGTTCAAGCCGTTCTCTATCAGAGTCGCCGCCTCAGCTCGAGCTACCTCAATTAACGCTTCATCACGTAAGACTCGAAGTAATCGCAGATGAGAGCGAGTACCTGATTGATTGGTGCCGAGAACATCGCCTTCTCGGCGTTGCTCGAGATCGATGCGAGATAGTTCGAATCCATCGTTAGTAGATGCGACCGCATCTAGCCTTGCTCGTGCTGGACTTTCTGCAATTGATTTTGTCAGCAAGAGACAGAGTCCGGGTGAAGTTCCTCGACCCACGCGCCCGCGAAGCTGATGCAATTGCGAAACGCCAAATCGATCGGCATCCATAATCACCATTAATGTGGCATTGGGAACATCCACACCTACTTCAATGACCGTGGTGGAGATAAGGACATCGATATCACCGGCGGCAAAGGCCTTCATCGTTTCATCTTTCACATCTGCGCTCTGGCGGCCATGAAGTGGAGCGATTCTTAATCCGTTAAGTGGTCCTGATTGGAGCTCAGGTCCAAGTTCTTCCACGGCAGAAAGGGTGGAGTCGCTACCTTCCAGGAATTCGAAATCAGCATCCTCTGAGATATCTGCGCTGATGCGCGGTGCGACGATATAGACCTGGTGTCCTTGTGACACTTCTTCCCGCACACGTTGCCAGGTTCGCTCAAGAAAATGTGGCTTCTCTTCTACCGGTACTAAGTGCGTCGTAATTACTTGTCGACCTAACGGTAGTTCTCGAAGTGTCGATACATCGAGATCACCGAAGACTGTCATCGCCACAGTTCTTGGAATTGGCGTTGCCGTCATCACAAGTAGGTGCGGCGTGATGCTCGCCTTTGATTTGAGAGCATCACGTTGTTCTACGCCGAACCGATGTTGCTCATCGACGATAACGAGAGCAAGTTCTTGGAATTCAACGGTATCGCCTAAAAGTGCGTGAGTGCCCACAACTAATCCAGCAGCACCGCTCTTGATTTGAGCAAGCGCTTCTCTTCGAGTCGCCGCATTCTGCGAACCGGTGAGAAGAACAACGCTGGTAGATGTATCAGAGCTTCCTAACATTCCACCTTGCGCAAGGTCTCCGAGTAACTTATTAAATGTTCGTTGATGCTGCGCCGCCAAGACTTCTGTTGGCGCAAGCAGGGCAACCTGTCCCCCGGAATCAATAACGGTCAGCGCTGCACGAAGTGCGATGACAGTCTTTCCAGAACCCACTTCACCTTGCAGTAATCGATGCATCGGATGGCTGGCTGCGAGGTCATTACCAATCTCAGTTGCAACGCTCTTCTGCCCCGCGGTGAGTTCAAAGGGTAGGCGAGCATCAAATGCATCAAGTAATCCGCCTGCCTTATGAGGGCGAGCAACGGCATCAAGTGCGCGCAGGCTTTCTTTCCTTTGAAGCAGTAAGAGTTGAAGCAGCAGGGCTTCATCGAATGTTAATCGTTCGCGAGCTAGCTCGGTCGCATCAAGATCATTGGGATGGTGGATCTGCTCAAGTGCTTGTCGAATAGTGGGATATTTATTCTTCTCTAAGAGCCAGCCCGGAATCGGGTCTTCAACTTCGTCCAGCGCCGCCAATGCGAGTTCGATTGATTGGGCTATCTTCCATGAAGGTAACTTTGCGCTCGATGGATAGAGCGGGATGAATTGCCCGGCAAACCCCGCAACGGCGCTATCGACATCATTGCCATCTGGAATCATCTCGTAATCAGGGTGCGATAACTGCATCTTCTCTTTAAATCTTCCGACCTTGCCAGCAAAGAGGCCCTTACTTCCGACCTTAAGTTCTTTCTCGCGCCATGCTTGATTGAAGAAGGTGAGCGAAAGTTTGGCGCTGCCATCGGTAACGATGACTTCCAGCATTGTCCCTTTTCGAGCCTTAAAGCG
>Ga0209230_10000051_pt1 | contig 42889 bp, 42 predicted proteins | sample LakOntMetagenome_FD_187467 | JGI IMG/M metagenome (GOLD analysis project Ga0209230, IMG submission 187467) | Freshwater and sediment microbial communities from Lake Ontario - Sta 18 epilimnion Metagenome (SPAdes) (version 2) | ecosystem: Environmental > Aquatic > Freshwater > Lentic | place... | reverse complement strand
AAATCCCTCATCCTCCGCCGATTTAAATATCCACAGCTATGTATTTAGTCTGCAAGAACTCATGAATTCCATCGAAGCCACCTTCGCGTCCTAATCCTGACTGCTTTACACCACCAAAAGGCGCGGCTGGATCAGAGATAACACCTTTGTTGATCGCAACCATTCCAGATTCCATCGCCTCTGCAGTTCGTAACGCTCGAGTCAGATCCGATGAAAATATATAACTAATCAATCCAAATTCGGTGTCATTTGCTAACTCAATACCCTCTTCATCGGTATCAAAAATAACAATTGGCGCAACTGGTCCAAAGATTTCGTGAAGCAATATTGGATTATCTTTTTGCACAACAAGAACTGTTGCTGGGTAAAAGGCGCCCTCACCTTCTGGTTTCACTCCACCTAATTCGACTTTTGCACCCGCAGCGATTGCTTGATCAACAAGCTCTGCAATTTTATTTCGCTCCTTCATGGAGACATAAGCGCCCAAAGTCGTTGTGCTGTCGGTGCCCCGGCCCATTACAAAGCCGGACATTGACTTACTCATCTGTGCAATAAATTCTTTCGCAATTCCACGTTGAACAAAAATTCGATTTGCAGAGGTACATGCCGCACCGCCATTTCGCATCTTGGCTAGAGAAAGCTGAGGGATTGTTACTGCTAAATCAGCATCATCATGAATGACAACTTGGGCATTTCCGCCAAGTTCCATTGAACAGCGAATAACTCGATCTGCTGCTTCCTTAATTAGTACTCGCCCAACTTCAGTAGAGCCTGTAAAGGAAAGATTTCTCACCCGCGGGTCATGCAACATTTTTGAGATCGCTGGACCTGATTTTTCCGGAAGAATTAAATTAAGAACACCTTTTGGTATGCCTGCACGCTCCATTAAATCAACAATGTACAGAGCTGTTAACGGCGTCTCTCCTGCGGGCTTCAAGATCATTGTGCAACCTGCAGCAACTGCAGGACCAATTTTGCGTGTTGCCATAGCTGCCGGAAAGTTCCACGGCGTGATCAAAATTGAAAGACCGATTGGTTCGTGAGTTACAAGAATTCGTTTGTCTCCAGAAGGAGATTTTCGAAAATCACCAGGTGTGCGTACTGCTTCTTCGGCAAACCACCGAAAAAACTCTGCAGCATAAGTTGCTTCACCTCGAGCATCAGGCATTGCTTTTCCATTTTCACGGGAAATAATCGTTGCAATCACTTCTTTTTCTGCTGTCATTAATTCAAATGCTTTACGCAAAATCTCAGAGCGAAATCTGGACGCACTATTTGCCCAGTCTTTTGCAGCTGCATCTGCTGCATCAATCGCAGCATCGCACTCTTTATCACCAGCAATTGAAACTTCTGCTATTACTGATCCGTCACTTGGATCATAAACTGGGAGTTTGCCGATTCCATCAATCCACTGTCCGTTGATATATAACTGTGTTCGCATAGATTCAAGCATACGCTTAGCCCAAGAAACAGTGAAGTTCGGATGACCTGAGGTAGAGTGATACATGTTCGGTTGCATTTTTTGCAACGAAAAAAGGAGTTTTTGTGCCAAAGTCTTGGACAGATGATGCACCCGCCCCAGAAGTGCTTAAAGATCAAGCGCACCTGAAGGACACTTTTTTCTACACAACAAAACGTCGCCTGCTTGGCAATCCTCTCAACCGCCACTCACTTGGTCATCAAAGATTAAGTAAGCGCTATGCCTTGGGGATTTTATCTTCTGACTGTATTTCATCTTCAGCGTACGGCTCTGAACAAATCTTAATTGCACTATTGCCAGCTTTTGGATTAGCTGCTTTTGCAATTTTAATGCCGATGACTGCTGTTGTATTAGCAATATTGCTTATCATCACACTTTCCTACCGTGATGTGATAAATGTTTATACAAAAGTTGGCGGGGCATACATAGTTTCCCGAGATAATTTTGGACCAGTGGTTGCACAGATTGCAGCAGTAGCTCTCATTCTTGATTATGTCGTAACAGTTGCAATTCAATCTGCAGCTGGAGTTGCGGCAATTATTTCAACTTTTCCTTCGTTAGATCCATACAAAATTCCAATGATTCTTGTCGTCATCATCTTGCTAACTTATGGCAATCTTCGTGGCGTTAAAGAGGCAGGCAAGGCCTTCGCATTTCCAACGTACTTTTTCGTGGGTTCAATGTTTATTGTCTTTTCAATGGGCTTGTATCGCCAATTTAATGGCACGTTAGTTCAACTCAGTGTTGAACAGCCTGGTGCGATAGAAATCGGTGAAAGCCAAGGATTACTTACATTTGCTGCGATATTTATTCTTCTCCGTGCATTTGCAAATGGTGGAGCATCTTTGACAGGTCTTGAGGCAATTTCAGATGGTGTTGCACTTTTTAAAACTCCCGAGCATGTCAATGCCCGTCGAACTCTGTACATCATGAGCACACTACTTGGAACATTGGTTCTTGGAGTCTCTTGGTTTGCCCACAAGATTCATGCAGTTCCATATGAATCCGGGACCCCAACCGTGATTTCTCAGATCGCTAAAGCAATTGTTGGTGAAGGTGCTTTTGGTTCTTTCATGTTCGTGATGGTCCAGCTTGCAACAATGCTTATTTTGTTTGCAGGAGCAAACACTACATACAGTGCATTTCCAATCTTGGTGAATTTTGTTGCATCAGATGGTTATCTGCCTCGCCAATTAACAAAGCGTGGTCACCGCTTAGCTTTCTCAAACGGCATCCTTTTACTTGCTGGTGGGGGAATATTCCTCGTTCTGATCACTGGTGGATCAGTTGAACATTTAGTTGCTTTCTACGCACTTGGGGTCTTCACTGGCTTTGCATTAGCAGGTTTTGGAATGCTGAAACATGCTCTTCGTAATCGCACTGGATCATGGAAAGCTAAAGTATTTATCCACGGCCTTGCCGGAAGTGTTTCCTCCGTTATTGTTGTTATCTTTTCAGTCGTTAAGTTCACCGAAGGTGCATGGCTGGTTCTTGTCACTGCGCCAATTATGGTTGTTTCATTTTTACGTTTACGTCGTCAATATACGCGTGAGCAAGAAGCACTCTCTGTTAAGCAACATCAAGAACGCGCCACATCAATTGCCCGCCATGATGTAACAGTTTTAGTAGACAACGTTGACATCGCAACCGTTGGTGCCATTCGATATGCCCGCAGTTTAAAGCCACGCGAATTAACTGCTGTTCACTTTGTTATAGATGATCGTCGAGCAGATGCGATTCAAAAAGCTTGGGCCGCATCTGATGCTCTAGAGGATGTAACGCTTGAGTTAATTGATTGCCCTGATCGAAGACTGGCAAATTCTGCACTTGATTACGCAATTCGAATGACAGAAAAACCAGATGTTGAACTGACTCTATTACTTCCTCGTCGCTCATACTCAGGTTTCTTAGGGCGTTTATTGCACGACCAAACTGCTGAAGAGATTGCCGCACCTATTTCACAGTTACCTCGCGTAGTTGCAACAATTGTTCCTTTTGATGTTGAAAAAATTATCTCCGGAGCAAGTTTCATTTCACCAACAACAACGACTCAAAAGGCCACAGTTACAAAACCAATTGTTAAAACGAGCTCTGTGAATGTAGAGCCTGTGAGTCATTACGCCGAAAACGTAACACCGATCGGTGCTATCACTTGGCGAAAGAGGGCACAGGTCCAAGGCCGTGTTACTTCAATTCGAATGTCACCGAGCGGATCATCGCCTGTATTAGAAGTAGAAATTTGGGATGAGTCCGGTGGTGTTTCACTTCAATTCTTAGGCAGACGAGAAATAGCAGGCTTAGAAGTTGGTTCTCAATTACGTGCAGAAGGCATGGTTGGTGAAGAAGAAGGCTCTATGGTGATTCTTAATCCTTCTTACGAACTTCTTGTATAAAGTTTTTTATCAACTCTCCGCACTCATCAGCTAAAACTCCTGCTCGGACTTCGGTTCTAAGGACGCTGCGTGGATCGCGCAGTAAATCCCAGACCGAGCCAACAGCGCCGGCTTTTTCATCCCAGGCTCCAAAAACAACAGTTTGAATTCGAGACTGCGCAATCGCACCCGCACACATTGCACATGGTTCAAGAGTTACAGCAAGTATTAGGTTGTCTAATCTCCATGTGCCAAGTTTTTGTGATGCCCGCCTTAATGCCACAATCTCTGCATGAGCAGTTGGATCATTATGAAGTTCTCTTTCATTGTGTCCTTCAGAGATTAGCTCACCTGATGCATTAAAAATTGCTGCACCGACTGGAACATCACCACTATCTAAAGCACCACCAGCTGCTGTTAAAGCAACACGCATCATCTCTATATCATTCATTACTGGTCATCCATTGCTGGTCATCCATTGCTGTTTATTCATTACTAGTTATTTATTTCTTTGGGTTGCTCATAAATCAAGTAGTTCTGCAAACTCTTCTCCAAAGCCAAGTCTTGATGCAATTGCTTCAAGTTGTTCATCAGGGAATAGTTCTTCATCATCACATAAAGCTGAAATTTCCATTCCATTCATACCTAAGTCGGCAAGAATTTCAAGGTGTCCTGTTGGTCCAGATTCTTCATCACCTTCTGGAATTGGTAGATCTGCAATTTCAAGAAGTTCTTCTGCTACTGGATAATCCAATGCGGCCGTTGCATCACTTAGAAACAAAGAAATATGTGATCCTAGAACGCGAATCAAAATAAAGAACTCTTCATCGATTGCAATCAAGGCGATTGAGCCACCATTTGTTTGCTGTGATTTAAGTCGTGTAATTATCTGAGCAATATCGTAAGGATCTGATAGTTCATCTAACGTCCAACGCCCATCCTCGTGCCAGGCTGCAACGGCGATATCTGCTTCATTAACAAACTCTCGAGGGTCATCTTTAATCTCATCAAATGATTCGATCTCTTCCATCTCGTCGACGTCTTCGAGCCCTTCAGGCAGGTCTTCATCAAAGGCGGACATGTGGCAATACTTTCACTCATTTGCAAGGAAAGAAACCCCTGTAAGGTATGGGGTATGAAAGTACATGTCGCTAACCACCCATTAATTAGCCACAAGTTGACGGTATTACGTGATGTGCGAACTGACTCACCAACTTTTAGACGCTTGGTCGAAGAACTTGTAACTCTTTTAGCCTACGAGGCCACGCGTGAAGTTAGAACTAATGAAGTTGAAGTAACAACACCTGTAACCAAAACTAAAGGCCAACGTTTGGCTGAACCCCGACCAGTTGTTGTGCCAATTCTTCGAGCAGGTCTTGGAATGTTGGAAGGTATGAGTAAGTTGTTACCGACGGCTGAAGTTGGTTTTCTCGGCATGGTTCGGGATGAAAAAACTTTGGAAGCTAGTACCTATGCAAATAGATTGCCCGAAGACCTATCTGGGCGCCAGGTATTTGTTTTGGATCCAATGCTTGCAACAGGTGGAACATTGATTATGGCTCTTCATTATTTGATTGATCTTGGTGCAACTGACATTACTGCCGTGTGCATCTTGTCTGCTCCCGAAGGAATCGCAGCGGTTGAAAAAGAGTTTGCAAACTCTAAAGTTCCAATAACAATTGTTACTGGAGCGTTGGATGAAAAGTTAAATGAATTTGGATACATAGTCCCAGGTCTCGGGGATGCCGGCGATCGACTTTACGGAGTGGTATAAATGGCAACAACATCTCCCGGATATGGAATTACGATTCGTGTTGAAGGAGGTCCTGACTCCAACCCAGTTGCACTTGCAACGACTGTGATTACCGGAGCTGGTGCAACTATTACAGCCCTTGATGTAGTTGAATCAAACCTAGAACGAGTTGTTATCGATATTACTTGTGACACTGTCGATGCTAATCATGCTGATCAAATTACTGCAGCAATCTCTAAGAATTCAACATTGACTGTAAGAAAAGTCAGTGATCGTACTTTCCTTTTGCACCTTGGAGGAAAAATTGAAATTGCATCTAAAGTTCCTTTAAAAACCCGTGATGATTTATCTCGTGCATACACACCGGGCGTTGCAAGAATCTGCCAGGCAATCGTTGCGGATCCATCTGATGCAAGGCGATTAACAATTAAACGAAACACTGTTGCAGTTGTAACGGATGGCTCAGCAGTTTTAGGCCTTGGAAACATTGGACCAGCAGCTGCATTGCCTGTAATGGAGGGTAAAGCCGCGCTTTTTAAGCGCTTTGCAGACGTAGATGCTTGGCCAGTCTGTCTTGATACTCAGGATGTTGATGAAATTGTTCGCACAGTTCAATTAATCGCACCTGTCTACGGAGGAATTAACCTAGAAGATATCTCTGCGCCAAGATGTTTTGAAGTAGAGCGCCGACTAAGAGAGCTCCTAGATATCCCTGTATTTCACGATGATCAACATGGCACGGCAATTGTTGTTCTTGCAGCACTTAGAAACTCTCTCAAGCTTGTGAAAAAAGACCTGAAATCGGTAAAGATTGTATTAAGTGGTGTTGGTGCCGCCGGAAATGCAGTCGCTCGCCTACTCACTCTAAATGGTGCAAGTAACATAATTGGCTTCAATCTCAAAGGAGTAATCCATCGTGGTATGAAATCTGATGATGTGATGCAACAGTGGTTTATTGATCACAGCAATCCAAATAACTTCACAGGGACAATCTCTGAAGCAATGATTGGCGCTGACGTGTTTATTGGTGTCAGCGCGCCAAATGTATTAACCGAGTCCGATGTCGCTGCAATGGCTGCAGGATCAATTGTCTTTGCAATGGCTAATCCTGATCCTGAGATAGATCCAGCAATTGCTCGTAAGTACGCGTCAGTTGTTGCAACTGGACGCAGCGATCAACCAAACCAAATCAATAACGTTCTAGCCTTTCCAGGTATTTTTCGTGGATTACTAGATGCAAATGCACACAAGATCACGGATGAAATGCTGGTCGCTGCTGCTGAAGCAATTGCCGACTGCGTATCCCCGGAACAACTCAATACTTCATTTATTGTGCCGAGTGTATTTGATTCTGGTGTTGTAAAGGCTGTTGCTGAGGCAGTTAAAAACTCTGTGCGCGCTTAGTCTGTGAACCACTGACTCCACCAGCAATCACACCTGCATATGTCATTATTATTCCAATAATTAAATAATGACTAATACTTACACCTTTTGTGGGAGCCACAATATCTATTACTAATGAGCTAACTAGTTGACCGCCGACGCTAAAAAGTGTGAATGTTAATACACCGAGCTGTTGAACAATGCTCGCAGCAAATGAAATATAGATGACACCCATGACGCCACCCAGATACATCCACAAAGGACCAAGTGGGAGTGGCGTCCAATCAACTTTATGGGTGGCTAATCCGACAAGAAAAACGATGGCCAATAAAAACGTTCCTGAAGTAAAATTTAAAAGTGATGTCGTAAATCCCTCTTTAGAGTGTTCATTAATCTGACCATTGAGCGCTCTTTGAAATCCAACAAGCAAACCTGCAGTACATCCGATAATAACTGTAAAAAATGAAAGGTTTTTTGCATCGAGACGGTCTAGAACAGAGACTGCTACAGCAACTATTGTGATGATTACCGCTAGTACTCGTCTCTTTGTGATTAGTCGTTTACCACCACCTGTATATCCAAGGCGATCGACAAATAAAGACATAACAGTTTGACCAGAAACTGAGGCGACAGTAAATATTGCAACGCCCACAAGTGGCACAGTTTGAGTTTGTATTGCAACAAAAGATCCACCCAAAGCGCCAGCAAAAAGCTTCCAACGTGCGATCTTTTTTTGTTGTACTGCCTCACGAAGGTTTCTTAATCCTGTCTTAAGTTTAGGATTAAAAACAGTGACCAGTGAGATAATCATTAAGCCTGAACCAAATGAGATCAGCGCAGCCTGTAACCCATTATCTAATCTATGCGACAACTCTCCATTTATTCTTGCCTGAATGGAAATCATTGCACCCGCTATTGCGGCCAGAATATCTAGCCGCATTATTTACGATTGCCATCGAACTTTCGTTTATCAGCAATCCAATCCATAAGAGCAAAAAGAACTCCAGAGATAACAAATGTTAAGTGAATAATTACTCTCCAGACTGTTCCTTCGCCAACTTCGGCTTCTCCAGAGAGTTCAATAAAATCTTTAAGAAGCTCAATAACCGAGATAGCCACTAATGAGCCAATTAATTTGATCTTCAACCCACTGAAATCAATAGTTCCCATCCAGTAAGGACGATCTTCCGAATCGGTTGCAACATCTATACGAGATACAAAGTTCTCATATCCGGCAAAAATTACCATCAAAATCAAATTTGCGAGCAGTGTTAAGTCAAGAAGTGCAAGAAGATCAAGAGTGAACTCTTGTGCATTCACCTCACCAATATGTAAAGCTAAGTGATAGAACTCAATAATAAATCGATAAGCCAAAAGTACTAATGCACCAACTAAACCTAAATAAAGAGGAGCTAGCAAATAACGAGATCGGAAAAGTGTGGATTCAATCCCATGAGTGATTTTGTTCATGTATAAATTTTAACTCAGTTTTCCAAGGAAAGCGTGGTGTGAAGCCACTCCTCCTCAAGTTTTGATTTTTCCGCCTTCAAGCTGCTCAACTGGGAGTCAATATTGATTAACTCTTCTGGATTAAATACTGCCGCTTCCTGTGTTGCTTCTAAGTCTTTTATCTGAGAAGCACATTTTTCTAACTGTCTATCTAAACGGATGAGATCCTTTTTTAGTTGTCGCTGCTCTGCAGCGTTTGAAGTTTTCATCTCTTTCTGTAATTCAGGGAGAGAATCTAGTTCCTTGGCTCTTTGTTCTAAGTATTCATCTACACCTCGAGGTAGATCACGTACTTTTTTGTCTCCAAGTAAACCCACGAATCGATCACAAACTCGTTCTAAGAAATATCTATCATGTGAGATAACAATAAGAGTTCCACCGTAGCTATCTAAAAGATCTTCAAGTTCGGTCAAGGTTTCGATATCGAAATCATTTGTCGGTTCATCTAGTAGTAAAACATTTGGACTATCCATTAATAAGCGAGTTAACTGCAAGCGCCTTTTCTCGCCGCCAGATAAATCCCCAACAGGTGTCCATTGAGATTCGCGATCAAAGCCCAATCGCTCACATAGTTGAGAAGCAGATAGTTCTCGCCCGCCACCTAATTCAACACGGTTAGCAATCTTTTCAACTGCCTCTAATACTCGCCATGTAGGATCTAATTCGGCTAGATGTTGAGTTAAGAATGCGGCCTTGACGGTAACGCCGGTAACTAATTTTCCCCCTGTTGGAACAATCTCACCTGTTAGCGTCCGCATTAAGGTTGTCTTGCCAGCACCATTTATTCCAACAATTCCTATGCGATCACCTGGACCAATATTCCAATAGAGATCATCAATCAATTCTTTATCACCTAGTTTTACTTGTAGATGATGGGCCTCATACACTGTGTTTCCTAATCGGTTTAATGCAAATTTAAGTAACTCACCCTCATCTCTTGGATTTGGTTCATCAGCGATCAAAACATTTGCTGCATCTACTCGAAACTTAGGTTTTGTCGTCCGAGCTGGCGCACCTCTGCGTAACCAAGCAAGTTCTTTTCTAATCAAATTATTTCGTCTTGCATCCATAGCTGATGCCTGTCTTATGCGTTCTGCTTTTGCTAAAACAAAAGCGCTATACCCACCGTCGTATTCTTCAACTTTACCTTCAACCACTTCCCAAGTTCGATCTGTGACCGCATCTAGAAACCAGCGATCGTGAGTCACGACAACAACTGCAAGAGCTTTTCTTTTATTTAAGTACTGGGCTAACCATGCAACGCCTTCAACATCGAGGTGGTTTGTTGGCTCATCAAGAAGAACTAAATCCAGTTCGTTGATCAATAATTTAGCAAGACCCACACGGCGACGCTCACCTCCTGAAAGTTGACCAAATTTGCGGTCAAATATGTGATCATCGAAACTTCCAAACAAGCCTGTAAAAACTTCACGGATGTTTGGATCGCTGGCCCATTCATGTTTTTGTGAATCACCAAGTACTACTTCTCCGACAGTACTTTCTGGGTTTGCTAGATCTACTTGCGAAAGTAATCCAATTTGTGCGGCATTTGATTTAGTTACCCGCCCAGAATCAGGGGGCTCTATATCTGCCATTATTTTCATAAGCGTGCTCTTGCCGGAGCCGTTACGACCAACTATTCCAATCCGATCTCCCTCGGAGACTCCAAGGGAGACAGAGATTAAAAGCTCTTTAATATCAAAAGCTTTTGAGACCTCTTCTAAATTAACAATATTGCGCGCCATGGCGAAAGAAAATCCCCTTAGCTTGCGTGAATTATAAAAATTGCAATTATGGAAATTACTGCTCCGCCGGAAAGAAGAAAGTATTTAACCCAAGGTTTCATTCCTGTACGAGCGGCGGCTCGATTAGCAACATCTTTTGTATAGTGCATTACGCGTCCAGCCCATGCAAACTCTGTGGCTAATATTCCAAGACCCGCTAAAAGAACCAAAATTCCTGGGCCCGGGCCAATTAAGGCCACAGCTCCGGCAACAGTTATTGCGCCACCAATAAGCCCAATAACAACTCGCCAAGCAAGACGACCTGCTGGAGTCCGCTTGATGTAGTAAACAATTGGAAGCTTCATGATGTATCTATTCTACTGTGATTAGTGATGCTTCTACTGACGTTGTTACTGACCCCATGAAGAGTGCAAAGGGCGCCCTTCGGCAAAACCTGCGGTGGATTGAATTCCAACTGTCGCTAAATCGGCGAACTCTTCAATATTTTTTGCACCAGCGTATGTAAATGAAGAGCGAACTCCAGCAATTATCTCATCGAGTAAATCTTCAACTCCTGGACGTGTTGGATTTAAAAACATTCGAGATGTCGAAATGCCCTCCTCGAAAAGTGCTTTGCGAGCGCGATCAAATGCATCTTCGGTCGATGTTCGAGCTGCAACTGCGCGAGCAGAAGCCATTCCAAATGACTCTTTATATAAACGGCCCTGTGCATCACTTTGTAAATCACCTGGAGATTCATATGTGCCTGCAAACCAAGACCCAATCATTACCTGAGATGCACCTGCGGCTAGAGCTAGTGCAACATCACGGGGATGGCGCACACCTCCATCGGCCCAAACATGTGCACCTAACTTCTTCGTTTCAGTTGCACATTCAAGAACGGCAGAAAACTGTGGACGACCGACACCAGTTTGCATACGTGTTGTACACATTGCACCTGGTCCGACTCCAACTTTAATTATGTTGGCCCCTGCTTTAACAAGATCATGAGCACCTTTAGCAGTTACAACATTTCCTGCAACGATTGGAACTTTAGGATTTATTGAACGAATAGCAGATAACGCCTCAAGCATTTTCTTCTGATGACCATGTGCTGTATCTACAACTAAAACATCTGCGCCAGATTCAATAAGGGCTGCAGCTTTTGCAGCAACATCTCCGTTAATACCTACCGCTGCTGCGATTCGAAGTTTGCCATTTCCATCTAACGCCGGCGAATACAACGTGCCACGAAGTGCTCCCAAGCGAGTCATAATTCCAACTAGATCACCATTGGCTGAAACTGCAGGCGCTAATTTAAGTCGATGATGAGTTAAAAAATCAAAGGCTTCCCGGGCATTTAATGCATCAGACATAGTTGTCAACTCTTTACTCATAACTTGGTGTAATTGAGTAAAGCGATCAACGCTTTTGCAATCATCTTCTGTAATTACTCCAACAGGTTTTCCATTTTCAACTATTACAACTGCTCCGTGTGCTCGCTTGTGCAGCAAACTAACCGCATCTGCAACCGTTGATTCCGGTGATAAAGTAATTGGTGTATCAAAAAAAGAATGACGCTCTTTAACCCACTTAATCACCGAATCCACTACTGCATGTGGAATATCTTGTGGAATTACAGTTAAACCACCCCGACGTGCCATTGTCTCAGCCATACGCCGACCAGCTATTGCAGTCATGTTTGCTACTACTAAAGGAATTGTTGTGCCGGTTCCATCTATGGATGAAAGATCAACATCCATCCGAGATGAAAGCTCTGATTTGCTTGGCACCATGAAAACATCGTCATAGGTGAGGTCGTGAGTTACTTCATTTATGAATCGCACGTAGGGCAACATTACTCACAATGTCGGGAGTTGGCTCATTTTCGGTTAGGTGGGTTCATTTCTGCTTATCTGCGCACAGCCCAAGAAACATGCGCAGAGTGATGACCCGATTAACTCTCCGGTGGTTGCGCTGATGCAGGTTGAATCTGGGGTGTGAAGGTTGCATTCAGGAGGAGCGCAGGGCAAATGCCACCCGGTGAGATCGAAGGTTCAAAATGCCACCATTCATTCTCATAGACCCGACATAAACCAAATTTAGCTCCGTTAATCTCGAGCCAACCAGCACCTACTGGTTCATTTGGATAGTTCACATCAATTGCTAGACCCCATGGATGATGAGAGACATAAGGTGGAGCGACCCATTTGGCTGCTTCTGATTCTGATCCATATTTTTTCACTGCATTTGCAAACAAATACTTTTGTCTTTCTAAAGTCCTAAAGCCAGATGCAATATAGATTTTTTGTCCATCTTTTGCTGCAGCTGCTTTGGCAGCAATGAAGCGAATTAGCAATTGGGGGTTAAGCTCATTTGGGTAACTGAGCCCTGGTTTTATCTCTGATTCACCAAGTGAATGTTCTGTAGCAACACATTCTTTTTCAGTATTTGTAACACGAACTTCAAGGGTAATTTTGTTCATGCAACTTAATGGAACTGGTAAAGGATTTATCAAGTTGGGAAAACCCGCACCCTCTACTAGGTATGGCTTTTGTGAATCCTGTGAAACTCCAATTAAAAGTGAAAAAAGCAGGGGGAAAGCAAGCAAAACTCCGCCTTTACGCATGGTTTAAGTCTAGGGGTTGCATTTTAAAATTGGCATGAGATGATTGGGGTCAATTACCAAAGACGGTAATTAACAGAACTAAAAAACGAACCGGGAGAGTACTTCTCAAACGAGTTTCAAAAGCTGAAACCTTTGCCGTACAAGTTTTACAAATGCTGACACAGACTAATAATCACAGCCAAACTTTTAGATTCATGCCTACAACTTCAGTTCCAGTAGACCCGAAACGAGTCGAAGAGATACTCAAGCAAGAATGGCAACTGTTCACGAAAGACACAGGTAAGAGTCAGACCGAGAGTGCGCGTTCTCATAAATCGCTGCCACTTGGGGTGACATCAAGTTTTCAACACTGGGATCCATATCCAATTTCAATTATGAGCGCGCAGGGCGCCTACATGACAGATGTCGATGGTCGTAAGCTCTTGGATCTCTCGATGGGCTTTGGGGCAATGCTTGCAGGCCACCTCAATCCAGTTGTAATTGAAGAGATCCAGAAATCCTTATCTCAAGGAATGCTTTTTGTGACCCCTTCACCGACTTCAACTGAGGCTGCAGAGATGATCTGTACTCGCTTTGGAATTGATCAGGTTCGCTTCACAAATAGCGGAACAGAGTCAACTATGTACGCCGTCCGTGTTGCGCGAGCAGCCACTGAAAAAATGGGAATTCTAAAAGTTGAGGGTGGTTATCACGGTAGTTACGATCCATTTGTAGTCTCTGCAAAGCCGCCGATAAATCAAGCTGGCGATCCAGAGGAACCAACACCCTACATTGAATCAAATCTTGTTCCTGGTGATATCTATGTTGTTCCATTTAACAACATCCCTGCACTAGAGCGCATGTTTGAAAAAAATGCTAGCAATATCGCTTGTTTTATTGTTGAACCAGTTCTAGAAAATATTGCCATAGTCCTACCTGATGCCGGCTATCTGGAGCGCGTGCGAGAGCTTTGTGATCAATATAAAGTCGTACTTATTTTTGATGAAGTAAAGACAGGGTTAACGGCTGGAGCACATGGTGCTTCAACTCGCTTAGGAGTTAAGCCAGATTTAATTACTCTTGCTAAATCAATAGGTGGCGGAGTAACTGTGGCCGCTTTCGGCGGAAAAAAGCAGTACATGGATTTTGTTACTAATGGCAAAATGGCTCACTTTGGAACATTTAACGGTAACCCTCTTGCAATGGCAGGTGTTCGCGCAGTTGACCGCATTTGTTCAGATGGCGCACTTGAAGCTGCTGAAGCATTAAATCAACAAGCATTAGATCGTATTAGTGCAATTATTGAAGAGTACCAACTGCCGGCTCACACTGTAGGTTTCGGAGTAAAGGGATGCGTTACTTGGTCAACAACACCAGTTCGTAACTATCGCGATTATAAAGCTACAGATTTTTCCATTGCAGAAGCACATTGGTTGTTTGCTATCAACCGCGGAATCATTACTCCACCGGGACTTGATGAACAGTGGTTGATTTCTTTGGCACACGGTCAAGAGGAAATTGACCTGTTGGTTGAAGATTTCCGTGAGTTCGCAAAGGCCTTGCGCGCCTAACATAAAGAAGAAAAGCCCCCGGTGTGAAAGGCACCGAGAGCTTAACTTGTGCGCGCGAAGGGATTCGAACCCCTAACCTTCTGATCCGTAGTCAGATGCTCTATCCGTTGAGCTACGCACGCCTATTTAATTGTGAATCGCAATACTACCCGTTTTTTTTACTTGCCCCAAATGCCACTCGATTCGCCATTTACGTGGCTTTTCTGTGATTGAAAGAGTGGTTTTGGTTCAGTTTAGTTCTAGATCGAATCAATGATTTCAGCAGAAAAACCAAAGAGGGTCGGTCCCTGATCTCTTTGGATTAACCTCGCCGGAAAATTTCTCTAAAAATTAGTCTTAGGAGTGTCTTAAGAAAAATGAATAACTGCCGGGGTGAATTTATTTTCCTACCTTCTCGCTTTAGAAAACTAAAAAAGTGGCCGATAAGAGTATTTTTACCTCGTTGTACCTTCGCAAATTGATCATCGTTTAACCATTGGATTCCCCATAATTCAGAAATATTTTGATGCAAAGGACCATCAAGCTTTGTAGCACGAGCTAGGGCTGGGGCAAATACTGCAAATGCTCGTTGATCTTTCTTATCAACAACACCTACTAAGCCCTGTTCACTGGAGAGTAAATACTCTGTTAGCTCCTTCAGATTTACTGATGTATTTGCATCTGCGAAAACATAATAAGGAGTAGATCCAGGTTCAAACTCTTCTAGAACCCACTCGATTGCTATCAGCTGATCTGACGGAATGGGCTTAAATGTGAACTGTGGATCCTGAGAGAGCCAGTTCCTGATCTCACGAAGATCTGTATACAAATCACCCACCGGTGTATATCGGCGGTTCAAAACCGACCAAGGTGCAAGAAGTGTAAAACTAGCATTAGAGCCTGGAATTGCTAAAAGTTTTTCTCGCAGATTTAATATTTGTTCAAGTGTTGCATCACGCGCATCAATAATCACCTGATAAGTAGGTACCAACCAGTTAAATTTACTTTTTTCTCGAATTCGATGCATCTGTGGAATGTATTGTGCAAAAGTTGGGTCGTTATGTCTTTGTATCTGATTTTTATGTACCTCTACTGTGCTGTATCCAAGATGCCATGAAAGAGCTTGTCGATCGACCACCGTTCTTAAACCGCTAACAAAAACTCTCCAACCAAGTTCTGTATCTTCACCTGTTACGAGATTACGGTTATAGCCACCTAAAGCTTTCCACTGCTTATTCTTCATAGAAAAAGTTGCACCAACAAATGCGCGGTAGCCATCAATTCCCGGCTTCTCTAGATCATCGGTCAATGAGATACGCGCCTCCCACAGTTCTTTACCCCAACTTTCTTTGTGTAGGGTTTCAAATCCATCTGTAGTTAGAGCTTGAACCAGTTCTTGTGGTGTGTAGTGCCAATCTTTCACAAAACGTTTCCATCCAAGAACAACATAATCATCGGCGTCATGGTGCCATTTCATGTGGTGTGCAAGGTGATCTGGTTCAAAAACCATATCTGCATCAATAAACCATAAGACATCTGTTTTTATCTGCGAAACCAAGTCGGACGTGGCTGCAGTTTTGCCCCACTTGCCTTCGCTATTTCTATATGTCATTAACTTGGTATTTTTAGGGCGAATTTTAGGAAGCACAAGTGGCTTCGCGCTTCCATCATCAATAATGTAGACGTTAGTTAGTTTTACAGGATAGCTCTGGGCTGAAAGTGCAGCGAGCATTAAATCCAACTTGTCTTGGCCATCTCTACATGCAATAACAATTCCAACCGTAAGTCTTGGTTTTAAAGTGATTGTTAAATCATGTGGCCTGGTGAAGCGAAATGTCCCCAATTTCATTTCTGCACTCCAAAAATTTGATGAGACCAAAGTCCAACTACTTTTTCATTTACGTGATTTAAATATTTTGAGTAGTTTGTTACATAAGTATGAGGGGTAAAACCACGGCGATAGATATACCCAGCTCCAAATGTTCGCCAGATCTTTCCACCGTTATTTGTTACACCACTCAAAAGAAATTGATCAACTGCCGAACTCCCACTGCCAAACCAGCCTGCATCTTGAGCTGCCCTTCGCTTGGCCAAAATCGTTCCCCCGCAGATCCAATCACTGTAGTGCTCAACCGTTTGCATACTTCCTCGCGCAAACTTCCGTACAGTTATATTTAAGGGCTCTAGAAAAATGTAGTTCATTGCACGTCCAACAACTTCGGCTTTCGTATCTAAGGCAGCATCAAGCAAATCTCTTAGGTGCTCTGGGCCGTAGTAATCATCGTCGTCCATTTTTGCAATGTATTCACAACTGCTTTCCTCTGCAAGTGAAGATAAAATTGTTCCTAGGGTTTTGTCCGCATCGAATTTTTTAACAAATACCTTAACTTTCCGGCGATTAAGAAAAGTAATCTGTTTTTTGTGAACTCCCGTTAACTCAACTCCATGCAGACCTAGCCTCAGTTCAAATGTTGGGAGGGTCTGTTGCATTAGCTGCGAAAGTAAGGATGTTAAATCATCCGGACGAATTGTTGCCACTAATACAGAAACACTTGGATATGTTTTTATTTTCGCACGCCGAACTTTACGTAAACTCTCAAGAAAGGCTATTTCCTGCGAAAATGTCGTGAATCGATTCAATGTATTTGGCTGATTCGATGACATGGGCTAAGACTACCAAGAAATAAATGGGCCACTGATAGGATTTAGAAATGTCTGATCAGCGAATAAAAAGGAAAAAACTTAGTAAATTAGCGCCGATCTTTGCAATTAAGAGGGTGATTTTAGACGTTACAGATCTGCCAAAATATTTCTATTACCGGTTCTTTAAGAAGCACCCAACTGTAAAATCTAAAATTGTTTTCGTGGTCTCTTTCCCTCGCTCTGGAACACATGCCTTAGGCAGCCTATTGGCTAATGAAAAAGTTGGTTTTCATTATTACGGTGAATTTTTTATCTTTAATGCTTGGAACTCTCAAATTGGGAAAATCAATCGTTACTATCCATTCTTCTCTTTACGGTTTTTCATTAATTTTCGTGGCCAAAGAAAGCGCTGGCAATATTTGCGCTTTGAAAAGACTTCACTTAACGCCTCTCGTACGCTACAGACAATTAGCAAGCTTCCTGGAGTTCACGTCATAAAAATATTTCCACAGCATTTTACAGATCCGCTCTTTCAGTCTCTAATCGCTGAATTTAAACCACATATAATTTTCTTGCGACGCAATCACCTTGATAGATTTGTTTCCCATAAAAAAGCTAACGCAACAGGAAATTGGCATACATCGTCAACTACGGAAGTAGATATTGAATTAAACCCCGCCGAATTTGAGCGATTTATCAAAAATTATTCAAAATTCTATGAAGACAATCTTCGTTTTGCAGCGGCTCAAGGATGTTCGATTTTAGATCTGGATTTCATAGATATACATAATCCGGAAAAAGTTAGGCAGATGCAGAAATTTGCCCAGTTTGATGGTTTCGATGACTGGGATAAATTGATTCTTGCTCCAACCACTCGGAAACAAGATAGTTCCAGTAAGGTACAGGAAGAGTTCTTGGTTAAGAGTGGAAAAACCCATGCTGATTTTGAATTTAAGAGGCTAAACATATGAGCAAAATTGCTGGGATCTTAAAGGAGCTTGAGGCTGAGTCAATTGAGATTTTCCGTGAAACTGCGGCGAATTTTCGAAAACCGGTAATGATGTACTCCATCGGTAAAGACTCATCTGTTTTGCTTCATCTTGCAAGAAAGGCGTTTTATCCTGCAGCAGTTCCCTTTCCACTTTTACATATCGACACAACGTGGAAGTTCAAAGAGATGATTTCTTTTCGAGATTCAGTAATTTCAAAGACTGGATCTCAGTTAATTGTTCATACAAATCAAAATGGTGTTAAAGAAAATATCAATCCTTTTAACACTGGAATTTCTGAGTACACGCGCGTGATGAAGACCGTTGCACTACGTGAAGCTCTTGACCTTCATGGCTTTGATGCCGCCATTGGTGGTTCTCGTCGTGATGAAGAAAAAAGCCGTGCAAAGGAACGCATATTCAGTGTGCGTGATCCTGGGCATCGCTGGAATCCCCGTGAACAACGCCCTGAACTGTGGCACACCTACAACACGCGGCTTGCTCCTGACCAAACTATGCGAGTCTTCCCAATTTCGGATTGGACCGAGGCAGATATTTGGCACTACATCCTCCAAGAAAAAATTGAAGTTAACCCTCTTTATTTTGCTAAAGAACGTCCAGTTGTTAAGCGCGGTGAGCAATTGATCATGGTTGATGACGATCGATATCCACTACTTAACGGTGAAAAGCCAACGATGCAACGTGTGCGCTTTAGAACTCTTGGCTGCTACCCGCTTACAGCCGCCGTAGAGTCAACTGCAGTATCGATAGAAGATGTTGTGGAAGAAGTACTAAATGTAAAATTAAGTGAGAGAGCAACACGACTAATTGATGGCGATAACGAAGATTCTATGGAGAAGAAAAAGACAGAAGGTTATTTCTAATGTCTGGAGCAATTGTTCGACTTCTAACTTGTGGAAGTGTTGATGACGGTAAAAGCACATTAATTGGCCGTTTACTCGTAGAAACTGACAGTATCCCTCACGACACAATTGGTGCTGCACGCAAAGTCAGACGTAGTGGATCAACCATCGCCGCCGGGGAAATTGATTTCAGTTTGCTTACCGATGGACTTGAAGCAGAACGCGAACAAGGAATTACTATCGATGTTGCTTACCGCTCGATGAGTCTGCTTGATGGAAAGCGCTTAATTATTAGTGATGCACCAGGTCATGAGCAGTACACAAGGAATATGGTTGTCGCCGCATCGCGTGCTGATATCGGTTTAGTTCTTATCGATGCCATAAAGGGTGTTCGAACACAAACGTTAAGGCATTTAACAATCTGTTCGCTCATGGGTGTCTCTCGCATAATTATTGCGATTAACAAGTTGGACGCTATGGAATATAAGCAGGAAGTTTTTGATTCTATCTCTAGAGACATTGAGCGGGCTGTCGAGCGGTTAAACGTTTCTGATATCCATTTGATTCCAATTAGCGCCCTTGCTGGAGACAATGTTGTTTATAAGAGTAAAAATATGCCATGGTATTTAGGCCAAACATTGCAAGAGGCGATTCAGGGATGGGAAAAGCCATTAGATAAAACAGCTAGTGGAATGATGCGAATCCAAATGATTGCTCGCGCCGAAAACTTCCGAGGTGTTTCCGGGACAGTGCGTAGGGGGTCATTTTCTAAGGGCGATGAAATTACCATTTTCCCAAGTAACCAAAAGGCAACGATCTCCTCAATTGTTACTTTTGAAAATGAGATTAAAAAAGCAAATTCTGAAGATGCAGTAACCCTGGTTTTAACTCCAGAGGTAGATGCAACTCGTGGTGATGTCATTGCTCATGATCCCAAGGATCTAACAGCTGCTGATCGATTTGCCGCTCATGTTGTCTGGCTCAACGAAGAAGCTCTTATTCATTCCCGCTCTTACTTACTGATGAGTGGACCAACAACCACCCCGGCAATGATCACAAAGATTCGCCACAAAATCGACGTTAATACAGGTGAGCATCTTTCAACTGAAACTCTCAAAATGAATGAGATTGGCGATGTGGAGATTGCATCCGATATCCCAATTGTGATGCGCCCTTATCTAGACGACCGAGAATTTGGTAATTTCATTCTTGTAGACAGGTTAACTTTAAAAACCGTCGGTGCTGGAATGATGAAGCACGCTTTACGTCGCTCTTCTAACGTTACTCATCAAGATTACGAAGTAGATAAGTCACAAAGAAGTGCTCAGAAAAATCAGAAGGCTAAAGTTGTTTGGCTGACGGGGTTATCTGGTTCTGGAAAATCTACGATTGCCAACGCACTAGAGAAGCGTCTATTTGCACAAGGAGTTCATTCTTATGTGTTAGATGGTGACAATCTGCGTATGGGATTAAACATGGATCTTGGTTTTACATCCACAGACCGAGCAGAGAATGTTCGTCGAGTATCTGAGGTTGCAAAACTCATGGTCGACGCTGGTTTAGTTGTGATATCTGCATTGGTCAGTCCATTTGAAGTTGATCGCCAGCGTGCAAAAAGTATCTTTGAAGATGGTGAGTTTGTAGAAATATTTGTTGACACACCAGTGGATATTTGTAGAGCGCGAGATCCTAAGGGTCTGTATAAAAAATCAGCTGCTGGTGAAATTCCGAACTTCACAGGTGTTGGTCAAGATTACGAACCTCCGCTTTCACCAACTCTTGTTGTTGATGGAACTTCACCCATTGATGAGGTTGTTGAAAAGATTTTAAGGGAGATACTGTGAACTGGATAATTTTTGCACTTGTTGGAAGCACCGCCCAACTCATTGATGGATCCCTGGGTATGGGCTTTGGGCTCACAAGTTCCACTCTTCTTGTAACACTTGGTGCATCTGCTGCAGTGGCATCTGCTGCTGTCCACTTTGCAGAGATTGGAACAACTCTTGCCTCAGGTGTATCTCATTGGCATGCAGAAAATATTGATAAAAAAATCTTGTTCCGTTTGGCCATCCCAGGAGGTATCGGCGCTTTTTTAGGTGCAACATTTTTATCATTTATTGATCTTTCAAGTTCCAAGATCTTTATCTCAACGCTTCTGCTTTTCTTAGGATTTCTTCTTCTCTATCGCAATGTATTCAAGTCACAGGGTCAGGTAAATATGGTCGAAATTACAAACCCTAATTTTTTAACCTACCTTGGCTTTACCGGAGGTTTTGTTGATGCATCAGGCGGCGGCGGTTGGGGGCCAATAGTTACGCCAACGCTAATCACCACAACTGCAACTGAACCCCGTAAAGTTATTGGAACGGTGAGTGCAGCTGAGTTCGTGGTTGCGTTGTCAGCTTCTGCAGGATTTTTATTGCAGATCGGTCGTATAGATATCGATTGGGGAATTGTGGGCGGCTTAGCACTTGGTGGTGTGATCGCTGCACCAATTGCTGCTCGCTTAGTTGGAAAACTACCAGCGCGACAATTGGGAATTGTTGTTGCGTTGGCGATTATTGCGCTCAATGCCGTTCAAATCATGCGCGCTTGATTTAAAATCTAAAAGAAATAAATTTCAGCGTGTGCCATTAGTTCGTCCCAACTAATGCCTTTTCGCCTTGGTTTAGATAGCGGCTCTCCTGCTGCAATCTCTGCAGCATTGATTGCCTCCCAATCTTTTTGCGTAACTACTTTTTTGTTCTTAAGTAACTCTGTGATGTCGTTCTTGTTTTTTGGCTCACTTAAATCTTGATTTAGTAGTTCTATAACTGCTGCTGCATCAGATTTGTTGGTACCAATCACTCCAGATGGCCCACGCTTTGCCCATCCAACAACATACAAATTGCCATTGACTCGGCCATCGCTATTTACTACCTTGCCATTTTCAAATGGAATTCCAGGTATATCTATTGCGTTATAGCCTATTGCTGTAACCACTAGGCCAGATTTAATTGTGACCTCACCATTTGGTGTTGAAAAAACAACACCTTCAACTTGATTATTGCCTTGAATCTCTTTTGGTGTGTGAAAGAACAAAAATTCTATTGTTCGATCATGCTCCGTCTTTTGATTTTGAGCAATATGTAACATCGCATCTAGATTGCTCTTTACATCTTTTTCAGGAGAATCTCCAACTCTGGCGATAGCCGCATTGATTTCATCTTCATTGATAATGACATTTGTGTGCTCTAACTTTGGAAGATCTCGAAGTTCAGGAGAGGTAAATGCAGCGTGCTCGGCGCCTCGACGAATAGCGATATACACCTTTCGAATCGCACTCTTCTTAAATGCTTCGATCGCATGATCTGCAGTATCGGTTGGATCTAGCTCTTTTGGTTCTAATGCCAACATTCTTGCCACATCCATTGCCACATTGCCCCCACCGATTACAACTGCAGTATCGGAATCCATAGGTACATCAACGCCAGAAAATTCTGGGTGTGCGTTATACCAAGGAACAAAACTTGCAGCCGATAGAGACCCTCGTAGATTTTCACCTACAATCCCTAGGTTTTTACCTAGAGATGTGCCTGTTGCGATAATTACTGCGTCATATCTATCTTGTAACTGCTCTACTGAAAGATCTTTACCGATTTCAACGTTTGCAAAGAGGCGAAAGTTTTCTCCCGTAGCTATTTTTTCAAATACCTTGGAAACCGTCTTAATCTTTGGATGATCTGGTGCAACACCGCTTCGTACTAAGCCCCATGGTGTTGGTAGGCGTTCAAACATATCAATAGCAAAACTGCGGTCATTATTTTCGGAGTTATTGAGTGCTTGTGCAGCGAAGTAGCCTGCAGGCCCTGCGCCAACAATTGCTACTTTATAAGATGGCAACTTTTCCTCACTTTACGGTAAAGATATATAACTGAGCGGAGACGAGGAGATTTGAACTCCTGAAGGCTTTAACACCTTACCTCGTTAGCAGTGAGGCGCACTCGACCGGGCTATGCGACGTCTCCAAGTACAAGGTTAGTTTAACCTAATTATTTTGGGGGAAACCCAAGTTAATTCCGCCATGGCTTGGATCCAACCAACGGCTTGTAACAACCTTTCCGCGTGTAAAGAAGTGGACTCCCTCAGTACCGTGGGCATGGGTGTCACCAAACAAAGAAGATTTCCAACCTCCAAAAGAGTAATAGGCGGTAGGTACTGGGATTGGAACGTTGACACCAATCATTCCCACTTGAATTTCATTTTGGAACTTGCGTGCTGCACCGCCGTCGTTGGTAAATATTGCCGTTCCGTTTCCATAAGGGTGAGCATTAATTAGTGAAACACCTTCGTTGTAGGTCTTAACTCTGACAACACTTAATACCGGTCCAAAGATTTCTTCCTTGTAAATACTCATCTGTGGGCTTACTCCGTCAAATAGCGTCGGTCCGAGCCAAAAGCCATTTGATGCCCCATTCACTTTTGGATTTCGACCATCGACAACTAATTTCGCACCTTCATTGACTCCTGCATCAACAAAGGATGCAACTTTGTCACGATGGACTCTAGTTACTAGAGGGCCCATATCGCTTCCTTTAGTTCCATCACCTGTATTGAGTTTTAACATTCTCTCTTTAATTTTTTCTATAAGTGCATCGGCGATTGGTTCCACCGCAACCAAAACAGAAATAGCCATGCAACGCTCACCCGCTGAACCAAACCCTGCATTCACCGCTGCATCTGCAGCCAAATCCAGATCTGCATCTGGGAGCACGAGCATGTGGTTTTTCGCACCACCTAAAGCTTGAATGCGTTTTCCTTGTGCTGTCCCTTTTTCATAAATGTATCTAGCTACCGGTGTTGAGCCTACAAAAGATAGAGATTTCACATCAGGGTGCTCAATTAAACGATCGACTGCAACTTTATCTCCGTGCACAACGTTAAACACTCCATCTGGCAAACCCGCATCTTTCCACATCTGCGCAATTAAGTTAATTGCAGATGGATCCTTTTCTGATGGTTTAATAATTACAGCATTTCCTGCAGCAATTGCTACTGGGAAAAACCACATCGGAACCATCGCTGGAAAATTAAAAGGAGAAATAATCGCAACCACTCCAAGTGGTTGACGGATTGAATACACATCTACATCGGTAGATGCGCCTTCTGTGTACCCACCTTTAAGAAGATGCGCGATGCCGCATGCAAACTCTACGACTTCTTGCCCTCGAGTAACTTCACCAAGCGCATCCGACAAAACTTTTCCGTGCTCAGCTGTAATCAATGCTGCCACTTCTTCTTTGCGGGCATTTAGTATCTCTCGAAAAGCAAAAAGGATTTGAGTTCGCTTAGCTAACGAAGTTGAGCGCCATTCTTCAAATGCTTTTTGAGCAGATGCAACTACTTCGTCGACAACGGCATTTGATGCAAAATCAACATGACCAGTTACTTCACCAGTGGCAGGGTTAAAGACTTCACCAGATCTCTCTGCTTTCCCATTCCATGAATTTCCATTCACAAAGTGTGTGATTCTCACGCATCAGCTCCTGTGTAGTGATGTGAAATAGTTGCAAAGGCTTGATCCAAAATGGCAACACCTTCTAACACCTCTTCTTTAGAAACATTACATGGAGGAACCACGTGCATACGATTGAAGTTTGTAAATGGGAAAACACCTAGTTTTGTAGTAGCTGCAACTAATTCCTTCATTGCAGGGCTAGTTGCACCGTAAGGTGCAAGGGGCTCACGTGTTTTGCGATCACTAACTAAATCCAAAGCCCAGAAAACGCCCAAGCCGCGAACTTCTCCAATTACTTTATGCTTTTTTGCTAATTCACGAAGTGCTGGTCCAATAACTTTTTCGCCAATCTCTGCAGCATTTTCGACTATTTTTTCATCTGCCATCACTTTAAGAGTTGCGACAGCGGCGGCGCATGCGATTGGATGGCCTGAGTACGTTAAGCCACCAGGGAAAACTTTTTGATCAAAAGTAGCAGCAATTTCATCTGAAATTATTACGCCGCCCAATGGCACGTAACCTGAATTTACACCCTTTGCAAATACGATTAAATCTGGTGATACGGTTGAATGTTTGTATGCAAACCATTTTCCAGTTCTGCCAAATCCAGACATAACTTCATCTGCGATCCAAACGATTCCATACTTATCGCACAGAGCACGAACACCTTCTAAATAACCCTTTGGCGGGGCCAGGATTCCTGCTGTTCCAACAACTGATTCAATCAAAATAGCAGCGACAGTATTTGGGCCTTCGAATTTAATTACATCTTCCAAATGCTTGAGTGCGCGAGCGCATTCTTGTTCTTCACTCTCTGCCCAAAACGCTGTGCGATAAAGGAATGGTCCGAAGAAATGAACGTGCCCGTATGCAAACTCATTGGGCCAACGTCGTGGATCACCCGTTGCCGAAATCGCTGATGTTGTATTGCCATGATAGGAGCGATAGAAAGACAAAACCTTATGACGATGTGTGTGAATGCGTGCCATGCGGATCGCATTTTCAACACCATCTGCTCCACCATTTGTAAAGAAAACTTTATTTAAATGTGGTTCGGTTCTATCAGTAATCAATTTGGCGGCGTTACTGCGCGCCTCGTTAGCATGTTGTGGGGCCACTGTTGCTAATAGCTCTGCTTGTTCTTGGATAGCTTTGACTACCTTTGGGTGCTGAAAACCAATGTTTGTAAAAACAAGTTGTGATGAAAAATCTAGGAATTTATTCCCGTCAAAATCCCAGAAGTATGATCCTTTCCCAGTTTGCACGGGTAAGGGAGAAATGAGGCCTTGCGCGGACCAAGAGTGAAATATATGGGCTCGGTCTAGGTTGAAAACTTCTTGACCTCGGGCGTGATCTGGTTGGTTCATCCCCCTATCCAACCATTTTTATCGAGGTAAAGTAAGTCGTTGGTAGTAAGCACTACTGCTTGTATTCTCTGCATGTGAATGAAAGTCAAAAAGCGCCAAGCAAAAACCCTGAACGGGCCCATGATGTGCCCCCTTCAGAAATCTTTGCCGAGTTTATGAAATCGGGATGGATACCAACGCCTCTAACTGGAATTATTCAAGATGAAGTAATTGAGTACTGCAACATCAGGCGAGCTCAACTTTCAAATGCTTTTATAGGTACACGTTTAGTAATTCCAAGCGGTTCCGCCAAACAGCGAAGTAATGACACTGATTATCTTTATCGGCCTCATTCTGCTTTTGCTTATTACACAGGTGTTCTAGGTGTTGAGGCCCAACCTGACTCCGTGCTTGTAATGGAACCAAATGATGATGGACATCAACCCATTTTGTTTATTAATCCCAGGTCAACAAGAGAGAGTGAAGCGTTCTATCAAGATGCAAAAAACGGTGAACTCTGGGTTGGCCGTCGCTTCACAACTGATGAAGCTTCAGAAAGATATGGGATTGAAGTTCGCGAGCTCAAGGATTTACCTAAATTTCTAAAGGGTAAACCTGCCGCGGCTTTACATGGTTATGACGCCATTGTGGATTCTGGAGTTAAACAACATGGGCGCTCTGAAGAGTTAGTTAACTTTGTATCAGCTACGCGGCTCATTAAAGATGGCTATGAAATTGCGCAGATGCAAAAAGCCGTAGATGCAACTCATCGCGGCTTCAACGATGTTATTAGTGCACTACCCGCAGCGATTAATACTCCGCGAGGAGAGCGTGTAGTTGAATCAGCATTTCATGGTCGTGCAAGAATCGAAGGTAACGACTGTGGTTACAACACTATTGCTGCATCGGGATCACATGCATGTATCTTGCATTGGAATAGAAATGATGGCGATATAAATCCAGGTGAACTTCTCTTACTTGATGCCGGAATAGAGCTTGATTCCTATTACACCGCGGACATAACAAGAACTCTTCCAATTACTGGCAAATTTACACCGGCACAAAAATCTCTTTACATGCTGGTTTATGAGGCTCAAAAAGCTGGAATCGCTGCCGTCAAAGCAGGTGTCCCATTTTTAGCAATTAATCAGGCAAGTCACGCGGTTTTGGCGCAAGGATTAATTGATTTAGGTATTTTAAATATGAGCATCGAAGAAATTATGGACTCTAAACTTGGATTGCATAAAAGATGGACACTGCATGGCGTTAGTCATATGTTGGGGATGGATGTTCATGACTGCGCCCAGGCTAGAGATGATCAATACCGCAACACTCTTTTGCAGGCCGGAATGTGTTTAACTGTTGAACCGGGCTTATATATTCAACCGGATGACGAACTATTTCCTCCTGAATACCGAGGTATCGGAATACGAATAGAAGACGATGTGGTTGTGACTGAAGATGGCTGCATTAATTTAAGTGAAAACATTCCACATCATCCAGATGAGATCGAAGCTTGGATAAAAGCAGTCCAACAGACAAGATAAGGTTGGATGATGAGCAAATCACTAATCCATGCGCGCGGGCTAACTAAGAAGTTCGGTGATTTCACTGCCGTTAATGGCATTGATTTCGACGTTATCAAAGGTGAATCGTTCGGCCTACTAGGACCTAATGGGGCTGGCAAATCAACTGCGATGCGGATGATCGGTGCCACTTCACAGCGCACATCTGGTGATCTCACGATTCTTGATAAAGATCCAGATAAATTTGGTCCACAAATTCGCGCCCACCTTGGAGTTGTTCCACAGCAAGATAATTTAGATACTCATTTGAGTGTTGTTGACAATCTTTATATTTACGGACGCTACTTTGGGTTGAGTCGTAAATTCCTAAAAGGCAAAATTGAGGAACTTTTGAGCTTTGCTCAACTTGAAGAGAAGCGAAATGCCAAAGTTGAATCTTTAAGCGGTGGAATGAAGCGCCGTTTAACTATTGCACGCGCACTTGTGAGTGAACCTGAAATTTTGATGCTTGATGAACCAACCACTGGGTTAGATCCACAAGCGCGACATATTTTATGGGATCGCCTCTTTAGGCTAAAAGAGGATGGCGTGACGCTGCTGATTACAACTCACTTTATGGATGAGGCAGAGCAACTCTGTGATCGCCTGGTTGTTATGGATAAAGGCGCAATTATGGCCGAAGGAAGTCCGGCGCAGCTTATTAAGGATTACTCAATGAAAGAAGTTCTTGAACTTCGTTTTGGATCAGAGCGAAATGCGCACATGGCAGATGATTTACGTCAACTCTGTGATCGTATTGAAGAGTTACCGGATCGCATCTTGATGTATACCGAAGATGGTGAAGAGTTGCTCGAACGTGTTTATAAAAAAGGTTTCCACCCAAAGACTTCACTCGTACGCCGCAGTTCACTCGAGGATGTATTCCTGCGTTTGACCGGAAGAACGCTGATCGATTAATGAGCTCTCTTCAAACTAGACAGGGTTCACTAAAGATCGTTGATGCAGCGCGAGTTGCAGCGCGTGGTGCTCTCTTTGTTACTGAAGCTCGTCTGCGTGCAATGGTCAAATGGCTCTGGTTAATAATCTCAATTGCGATCGCTAACCCCGTTCTATATCTAATTTCAATTGGCCTGGGCCTCGGTTCATACATAGATCAGAACACGGGTGCAATGGGCGTAGATGGGGTCTCATACCTAACTTTTCTAGCACCGGCGCTGCTAGCAACTGCTGCAATTCAGGGAGCGATGGATGAGAGCGTCTATCCAACTCTTGAGGGATTTAAGTGGGACAAAACTTTCTTCTCAATGAATGCAACTCCACTAAGTGGAAATCAAATTGCAATGGGCGTTTTCTATAACAGCCTAATACGAACCATCTTTACTGCAGTTCTATATTGGTTGGTTATGCTCACATTTGGAGTACTGGATTCTCCGCGGGCGTGGTTTGCCATCTTTACTGCAATTATGGCGGGGGCGGCTTTTGGTGCTCTTATGCAAGCGTTGGCGGGCTTTCTTGAAAATGAGAATGTCTTCTTTACTATCGTTGAGCGATTCATCATTATGCCGCTCTTCTTATTCTCGGGCACTTTCTATCCACTTACAAATATGCCAATTTTTCTTCAATGGATCGGCTGGATTTCACCACTTTGGCACGCAACCGAATTAGGCCGCTGGTTAACCTATGGGTCTGAGATTTCTACGCCTATGCTCCTGCTGCACTTCATATTCTTAAACTCAATTCTTATCTTCGGATTAATCGCATCACGTCGAATCTTTACAAAAAGGTTGGGCAAGTAATGATTATTTTAACCGCGGTCGCTATCGCTGAAGCGCGCATGGGTAAACCTGGCGAAAAATACTATTCGGGACGGTCGAGAGCGATTATGGAGCGTGCCTATATCACCTTTAAATCATCAACCTGGTTAATTGTTATCTCCGGTTTTGTCGAGCCAGTGTTGTTCCTTCTTTCATTTGGTTACGGGCTAAAAGATTTAGTTGGAGATATGACCATTGCGGGACAACCAGTGGGTTATGTTGCATTTATTGCACCAGCGCTTTTGGCAACCAGTGCAATGAATGGTGCAATATATGACTCCACGATGAATGTCTTCTTCAAAATGAATCATGACCGCGTTTATCACGGAATGCTTGCTACCTCACTTGGCCCAATGGATGTTGCACTCGGTGAAATTAGTTGGGCATTGCTCCGCGGTTTCTCTTACGCCCTTGGTTTTATGGCTGTTGTTGTCCCACTTGGACTTGTCCCTAGCGTTTGGGGCATCTTGGCAATTCCCGCAGCAGTTTTAATTGCCTTTGGTTTTGCAAGCTTTGGAATGGCGGTAACTTCATATATGAAGTCATTCCAACAACTTGAAGTAATTAATATTTTCTTACTTCCAATGTTTTTGTTCTCTGGATCCTTCTATCCGCTTTCTGTCTTCCCTGAATGGCTGCAGACGATAATTCGACTCTTTCCGTTGGCGCATGCAATTGATTTAGTTCGCGGATTGACGCTGGGCAATGTTTCGTGGGCACTCCTAGAACACGTAGCCTATTTCGTTGTGATGATTGTTATTGGATTGTTCTTTACAACAAAGCGCCTCAATGCACTATTTATGCGTTAGAAAGCTAACTGCAAACCAAGATAAGCCGCGGCTAAACCAAAACCGAGTGACATTACAAGGTTGATTGTGATCTCCTTATAACGTTTTAATTCAAAGCCAAGGTAGATATCGAGCATAAATGTGGACCAAGTTGTAAATGCTCCCGCAAATCCAATAGCTAGCAAATCTTGAACTTTTTCACTTCTACCAAAAGTTAATCCCAACATAAACGACCCCAGAATGTTTACTATAAAAATTCCATAAGGCTTAGTTGTGTATCTGCGAATATATTGATCGATTGCAAAGCGAGCAGGGGCACCGACTGCAGCGCCAAGAATTATTAATGTCATCCTCATTTTCGTCCCGGAATCACTTTACGTGCAAAAGGAAGAAGTAAAATGACAACAAAGAGTGAAAAGAAAATGTTTTGTAATAAAAACTCCATACCACCTTCACGGGGTTCTAATGATTGCGCAGTTACCGCTGAAAAAGTGGTTAGGCCTGCACAGAAACCTGGAAGCAAAAGAAGGCGCAACTGTGTAATGCCGCGACGCTCCATCCACACAAGTAAAACCGCTGCTAACCCAACTCCAAAAATATTCGCAACAAGCGTGCCTGTGCGATCATTCGGAAAGATTTCACCAAGTGCAAACCGAGTTAAAGTTCCTGCAACACCGCCAATTGATACAAGAGCTAAAGAGTTCATGAGTTTGGCTGGTTCGGAACTAACTATTTAATCGCTTCAAGGGGGATTTACCTATTTGTGAAAGCACGCTTGTCACCACACTAATGATGATGCTGGCAAAAACTGCAGACCAAAAACCATTTACTTCAAACTTCTCACTCCACTCTGAAACCAGCATGAGAATTGCCGCATTAACAATGATTAGAAATAAGCCCAAAGTTAGAATCACTGCCGGAAGTGTGAGTAGTTTAAGTAAAGATCCTAAAGTCGCATTTAGTAATCCAAAAAGAAGGGCAACCCATAGATAAGTTCCAGGGCCACCTGTGACATCAATTCCTGGAATTAATGCAGTTGCAACCCAAAACGAAATAGCTAATGCAGCCCAACGAATTAACAATCTCATATAGAGATTATAGGCCCTCGCGCTTTCGGATCTTGGTGCCCAACCAGCGAACTGGATCGTACTTAATGTCGGCAACGCGCTCTTTCATAGGGATGATTGCATTGTCAGTAATCTTGATGTGCTCTGGACAAACTTCTGTACAACATTTGGTGATGTTACACATTCCAAGCCCGTGTTCTTCTTGTGCAGTTTGTTTGCGATTCTTCAACATATCAAGGGGATGCATATCCAACTCTGCGATTCGAATAAAGAAGCGTGGCCCAGCAAATGACTTCTTGTTCTCCTCATGATCTCTAACTACGTGACACACATCTTGGCAAAGGAAACATTCAATACATTTACGGAACTCTTGAGATCTTTCAACGTCAATTTGCTCCATGCGAGCTTCACCTGGAGCAAGGTTTTTTGGATGTTCATAAGCTGGAATTTCCATTGCCTTCTTGTAGTTAAAAGAAACATCAGTTACTAAGTCTTTAATAATTGGGAATGCACGAAGTGGAGTAACTGTGATCGTCTCATCATCGCCAAATGATGCAACCTGTGTCATGCATGCAAGTCGTGGCTTTCCGTTAATTTCCATTGAACAAGATCCACACTTACCGGCCTTACAGTTCCAGCGAACAGCTAGGTCGCCCATCTGTGTAGCCTGCACGCGGTGAATTACATCTAGGACAACTTCGCCCTCGTTGGCCTCAACTGTTACATCCTTGAGTCCACCATCTTTTGAGTCTCCACGCCAGATTCGAAGCTTCACATTACGTGCCATTACTTGGTCCCGCCTTTCGAAGTTTCCTCTGGTGTCATGTACTTCTCCAACTCATGAATATCAAAAAGGTCAAAGAGTTCTTGCGGATAGGTTGGCAATGTCTGCTCGCGAATACTTACTTTCTCTCCATCAAATGATGAGATCAAATTGATTTGGCGCCATTTTGTTTCCATATTTGGGAAGTCATCACGAGTATGTCCTCCACGTGATTCTTCTCTTGTGATCGCAGACTTTGCAGTGCTTTCAGCAACTAACAACATGTTGTCTAAATCAAATGCAAGGTGGAAGCCAGGATTAAATACTCGACCCCCCGCAACGGCAACGTTTGCACTGCGCTTTCTAATCTCTGCAATTTTAACAATTGCATCTTTAAGTTCAGATCCTGTTCGAATAATCCCAACTAGGTTATGAGTAATTTCCTGTAGCTCTGCATGCAGTGAATAACTATTCTCACCACCTTGTCGATCAAATGGAGCTTGAATCTTTGCTTTGGCTTTTGCAATCGCTGCATCACTAACTGGATTTGCCCCGTTGTTTTTTAGATATTCAATGGCGCCCATTCCAGCACGACGACCAAATACCAAAAGATCTGTTAGTGAGTTACCACCAAGGCGGTTTGATCCATGCATTCCACCAGCAACTTCACCTGCTGCAAACAATCCAGGAACACCAACTGCTGCAGCGTTATCTGGCTCAACTTCAACGCCACCCATTACATAGTGACAAGTCGGGCCAACTTCCATCGCCTCTTTAGTGATGTCAACGCCAGCAAGTTCATAAAATTGATGCCACATTGAAGGAAGACGCTTTTTAATAACCTCTGCCGGAATTCGCTTTGATACATCTAAGAAAACTCCGCCGTGTTCTGTGCCGCGACCAGATTTAACTTCAGTGTTAATTGCGCGGGCAACTTCATCGCGAGGTAACAACTCTGGTGGGCGACGGTTATTGTCCTGATCTTCATACCAACGATCAGCTTCTGCTTCATTGTCTGCATACTTATCTTTGAAAACATCTGGAATGTATTTGAACATAAAACGCTCGCCAAGATTATTAGTAAGTACTCCGCCTTCACCGCGAACTGACTCTGTTACAAGAATTCCACGAACAGATGGTGGCCAAACCATTCCGGTTGGGTGGAACTGCAAGAACTCCATATCAACTAAGTTGGCACCAGCCTTTAGGGCTAATGCATGACCGTCACCGGTTCCTTCCCAACTATTGGAAGTAATTTTGAAAGTTTTCCCAACGCCGCCAGTTGCAATTACAACTGCAGGTGCTTCAAACAGCACCTCTTCGCCACTTTCGCGCCAGTAACCATATGCGCCAGAGATTTTTCCATTCTCTTTCAAAATATCTGTAATTGTTAACTCTGCAAATACTTTTATGCCACTTTCCATATCGCCAGTTTCGCGACCATCTTTTTGTTGTAGCGCAACTATTTTTTGCTGCATGGTACGGATCAGTTCTAGACCAGTACGGTCACCAACGTGTGCAAGGCGTGGATATTCATGTCCACCAAAGTTACGTTGTGAAATTTTTCCTTCTTTGGTGCGATCAAACAACGCACCCCAAGTTTCTAGCTCCCAAATGCGATCTGGTGCTTCTTTGGCATGAAGTTCAGCCATACGGTAATGGCTAAGGAATTTTCCGCCACGCATTGTGTCGCGAAAGTGAACCTTCCAACTGTCTTTATCGTTGACGTTACCCATTGATGCGGCTGCTCCGCCTTCGGCCATAACAGTGTGGGCTTTACCAAATAAAGACTTACAAATGATTGCTACGCGCAAACCAGCTTCGCGTGCTTCTACCGCTGCTCGTAAACCTGCACCACCGGCACCGATTACAAGGACATCGTATTTATGGCGCTCTAGAGTCATAGTCGATTTTCCTTTTAGAAGAAGTAGAAGTTAGTCCATGCGCCAGTTGCTACTTGGCGAACATAGATATCGGCGAATGCAACGGCTGCTAATGAATACCAAGCAAAGTTTTGATGCTTTGCATTAAGTACTGAAACTTTTGTCCATAATTTGTAACGCACTGGGTGCTTGGAGAAGTGCTTTAAACGACCACCGATTGTGTGTCGACATGTGTGACAAGAAAGAGAGTAGAGCCACAACATAGTTGCACTCACAGTTAAAACAATTGAGCCCACACTTAGGTGTCCCCATTCGCCTTCTGCATTTCTAAATGAGATTACTGCGTCGTAGGTAAGGATGACGTTTAAAACTAATCCTGCATAAAAGAACCAGCGGTGTGCGTTCTGGAAAATTAATGGGAAGCGAGTTTCGCCTGTGTACTTCTCGTGGGGTTCTGCAACTCCGCAAGCTGGAGGTGATAACCAAAATGAACGGTAGTAGGCCTTGCGGTAGTAATAACAGGTCATTCTAAAACCTAATGGGAAGATCAAAATAATAAGAGCTGGCGAAAGAGCAAAGTTAAAAATCTGGGCACTCACTGGTGTGAATCCAAAAAGCGTTGCTCCAGGTTCACAGGCTTCAGATAAACATGGTGAATAAAAAGGTGAGATTAGATGTGAGTCTTTTACAAAGTAGTTGTCGTTTTCAAAGGCGCGAAACGTTGCATAAATAACAAAGGAGATAAGTACAGAAAATGTTAGTAGTGGCTCTAGCCACCATTTATCTGTGCGCAGTGTGCGCTTATCAATCTTGGCGCGTGTTGGCGAAAAAACACCTGACATCTACAACTCCCTTGGTACTGCCTGTGGATTTACTCCGTAAATCACCTTGGGCAATTGTGCGCTTGCTGGGAAATTTTCGCTAGGTGTACCCATGCGTAAAGGCTATGAACTAACCCACATAGTCAGTAGTTGGCCAAGAAGAAGCCCAGGTCTATGAGTGAAAGAGAAAAATGGCGGAGGGCGTGGGATTTGAACCCACGATACTTTCGTATGCCGGTTTTCAAGACCGGTGCACTCGGCCGCTATGCGAGCCCTCCGTGGGAAAGATTACCTGACTTTAGGGCTAGCGAAAAATCGAAGCCTTGTTCCAGCCAAAATCAGCAGAAAAATTGTTGATTAACTCTAAGGATTTTTAGCCGGGAAGATCTAGTAACGCTTCAATAATTTTTGCGACACCGTCTTGCTCACAAGGTTCGGCTACGCCTTTTGCATGAAGAGGTGTTTGCGGGTGGCCATCACTGATTGCATAAGAACGCGAAGTCCATTGCAGCATTGAAAAATCATTTGGATTATCGCCGAAGCTAACGCAGTCATCTGCTGTTAATCCAAGGCGCTTGGCCATCATTTCTAATGTTGCACCTTTAGATACATTAAGTGCGGAGATTTCAATGAGGGAATCATTTGCAGCAGAGTGTGTAACGGTTGCTAAATCTCCAAGGGTTTTATGAGCGATTGCTACCATCTCATCAGATGTGTATTCAAGATTGCTGCAACGACCAAGTAGTTTTAAGGCTGGAACCCTAACTCCATCTTCGATTCGCTCTATCCCAACATTATCTAAACCAATATCCCACTTTGGTATGTAACCAATTTCTCTCTGATAGTGACCATTGGATTCAACAGCAAATGAGATTTCAGGCATCGCAGTTCGCATGCGTTGAACAATCTCTGTTTGATCATCGATGGAAATCATCCACTCTTCTAAAATTACATCGTTCATTAAGTCATACAACATTGCACCGTTACAGCAAATTGCAGCTCCAAAACCAAAAGCATCCCGTATTTCACCCATCCATCTTGGAGGGCGGCCGGTCACGAAAAAAACATGTATCCCTAACTCTTTCGCGCGGGTAAATGCATCAATTGTTCGCTGACTTATTAAACCCTCGTGCGAAACGATTGTTCCATCAAGATCTGTTGCAATTAATTTAGGTCTTTTGCTCACACCAGCTCAAATCGTTTTGTACCTAAAAATGGCTGTAAGGCAATGGGAATATTTACCGTGCCGTCAGCATTTTGGTGATTTTCTAAAATTGCAACAATCATTCGCGGAATTGCCACAAGTGTGCCATTTAATGTTGCAACGGCTTTTGTTGCATCTTTGTCTTTAAACCTAATATTTAAGCGACGCGCTTGAAACTCTGTGCAGTTTGAGGTGCTTGTTACCTCTCTGTATGCATCTTGAGTTGGAATCCACGCTTCAATATCAAACTTGCGGTTTGCGCTCGACCCCAGGTCACCAGATGCCACATCTACGACGCGATAAGGAATCTCCATTGCGTTAAGGAAATCCTTCTCCCATTGCAGTAAACGTAGATGCTCTTCTTTTGCTTGATCTGGATGACAAAAAGAAAACATTTCAACTTTATCAAACTGGTGGACGCGAATTATTCCACGGGTGTCTTTGCCATATGTTCCAGCTTCTCTACGAAAACATGTTGAATAACCGGCATAACGCATTGGTAACTTCTCTGCCGCAAGAATTTCATCCATGTGCATCGCAGCCAGAGGAACTTCTGAAGTGCCAACTAAATACACATCATCTTTTTCTAGATGATAAACATTTTCTGCTGCTTGACCCAGAAATCCTGTACCTTCCATTGCTGCTGGATTAACAAGAACTGGTGGGATTACTGGAGTAAAACCTGCCTTATTGGCTGAAGTAATTGCATAGTTAACAAGTGCAAATTCAAGCATCGCACCAACACCTGTTAAATAGTATGAGCGAGAACCTGCCACTTTGGCACCGCGCTCTGTATCAATTGCACCTAACAATTTTCCAAGCTCTACATGGTCTTTGGGTTCAAAATCAAAAGCTCTTGGTTTGCCAACATTTTCTATGACAACAAAATCTTCTTCTTTTCCTATTGGCGCTTGTGGATCGATAACATTTGAAATCTGCATGATGAAGGCTTTGGCTTCTGCTTCACATTGTGTGCGCTTTACATCAGCTTCCTTTACTTTGGCAGCAAGGGTCTTTGCGCTATCAAGGAGCGCAGCTTTCTCTTCACCTTTTGCTGTTGCCACCGACTTAGATAAAAGATTTTGTTCGGCCCTTAGAGTTTCAAATTGATCGAGAGCTACTTTGCGAACTTCATCTGCGGCTAAGGCTTTTTCAATAATCGAAACATCTTCACCGCGGGCTTTTTGAGATGCACGAACTACATCTGGATTTTCGCGTAGAAACTTGATGTCGATCATTTACTTAACCTTTTCTCGTGGATACGAACCTAGGAATCGGATCTCTTCGCAGATGGCCCGAAGGCTTTCTATTGCCTCCTTTACGGGGGCATCGGCAATGTGACCTTCGGCGTCAATAATGAAATGGTAATGGCCAAGTTCTAAACCAGTTGGACGTGACTGAATAAAAGTTAAGTTGATATCCCGCTTAGCAAATTCGGTCAATATATCTAGCAACGCTCCTGCGTGATCCATGCCGATAAAGGCTGCGATAGAAGTTCTATCCCAACCCGTATTTTTCGGAACCGTCCCCGGCTTTGAGACCACAATAAAACGAGTAATTGCACCTGGGTTATCGGCAATATTGTCTGCAATTACTCGAAGTCCATAATGGGCTGCCGCCACTGGTGCTGCAATAGCAGCATCAAATTCACCACGCGAAATTGCCTCTGCCGCAGCCGCCGTTGATGATGTTGAAATCAGCTCTGCATCTGGGTAATTAGTTGCGACCCATATACGACACTGTGCTTCGGCATGTGGATGTGTTGCGATACGACGAATATCAGTTGTGTCTTGCTTAATCATTAGCGCAAAAGAAACGGGCAAGGTTACTTCGCCAACAATTACTAGGGGTTCACCAGTTGCTAGCTCATCTAACGTGCGTGCAACTACACCTTCAACTGAGTTCTCGATTGGAACAAGAGCAAAGTGTGCTTTGCCAAGTCGAACTGCATCTAAGGCCGAGGTGACATTGGTGTATGGAATGAGTGAATCATTAGAGGAAGTAATCTTTTTTAAAGCCGCCTCAGTAAAAGTCCCTTTAGGACCGAGGTAGGCATATGTACTCACTTGCTAATGATACCCGAGTACTGACCTCGCATTTGACGGGTTATTTGTGATCAAAACATCGACGCCATTGTCAGCGCAAAAGAGCATATCTTTGGCATCATCAACGCTCCAAACAAACAATTGCCTTGGATCCTGCTTTAAAGATGCACTCTTAGTAAAGGCGGAGACACTGGGGCCAATTGCTGTAGCTGAAGTAAACCTGCGCATTGGTAATGAATATTTATCGCTAAGTAACGCCACTGTTTTTTGTTCTGGGTTTATCTTTCTTATCTTTTCGATTGCTAACCAAGAAAACGACATTATATAAATCTCTGCTGTTGTCTTTTCTTGAGAGAGTAAACGCATTAGCGCTTTTTCCACGGCATTTGCAGTTGGTACAGGATGCTTGGTCTCTATTGCCATTTCTTTCTTAAACTCTCTTGCCAAAATCAGAAGCTCATCTAATGTGATTACTCCTGGATGTTCTCTTTTGATCTCTTTAAATGTCGAATCTGCAATTCTGGCTTTGTTTCCGGTTATGCGTTTTAAGTCTGGGTCGTGCCATAGAACAAGTTGATTATCTTTAGTTAATCGAACATCACATTCAAAGCCATCTGCGCCCTCTTCGATGGCTGCCTTGTAAGCCACCAAACTCATCTCAGGAAATTTAAGGGAAGATCCACGGTGCGCGTAAATCTTCACCTTTGAAGGTTACACCGTTAGGCTTATGTTCTATGAGCGCCAATTATTTTCAATCATCAGCGCGCTCAGCCCTTGGATTAGTTCGCCAAGGCAATGAAGATTCTGTATTTCTTTCTCCGCAATTAATCGCTGTGGCCGACGGTATGGGTGGCCATGCAGCAGGAGAAGTAGCATCAAAAATTGCAGTCAAAGTTTTGAATGCGTTGGTACCAACTCTTACTGCCCAAGAAATTGATGAAGACTCAGTTGAAGATTTACTAATGCACTCTCTGCACAGTATTGATTACGAAATTGCTGCAATTACCGAAGAAGATATTGATAAGCGAGGTATGGGTACAACATTAACGGCACTACTCATTAGAAATGATCAAATCGCTTTATTACATGTTGGGGATTCACGTTGTTATCGCTTACGTTCAAATGCAATTGAACAATTAAGTGTTGACCATAGTGTTGTTCAAGAACTATTAGATCAAGGTGCAATTACAGCCAAAGAGGCCGTTGATCATCCCCAAAGGTCAATGCTAACTCAAGCACTCCGTGGCGACGGTACTACTACTCCCGTACTACAGATTTATGAAGTTAAAAAAGGTGACCGTTATCTTCTCTGCTCTGATGGTTTGTCGGGTGTTTTAACGGAGAAGGAAATTAAAATCGGTTTAAGTAAATCCGATAAGAATGAAGCTGTAAAATTTTTAGTGGATGCAACATTAGAAAATGGTGCACCTGATAACGTCAGTGTATTAATCGCAGATATTGTTGATGTTACTGATGGAAAAACTGAGTTTTTTGGGGCCGCTAATGATAAATAAGTTAATCGGCGAGCGATACAAAATTGGCGAAATGATCGGTACTGGCGGAATGGCTGATGTTTATATTGCCGATGATGTTCGACTTTCTAGAAAAGTCGCTGTCAAAGTTTTGCGTAGTGACTTGGCTCGTGATCCGGCTTTTGTTGGTCGATTTAGAAAAGAAGCATTTGCTGCTGCAAAGTTAAATCATCCAGGAATTGTTGCTGTCTATGACTCTGGTGAAGAACCTGCTCCCTACATTGTTATGGAACTTATAACTGGGCACACATTGCGCGAACTGATTCATAAAGGCGAGCGCGTTCCGTTGAAACGTGCGATTGAAATTGGCGAAGGAATTTTGGCTGCCCTTGAATACTCTCACCAGAGTGGAATTGTGCACCGTGACATTAAACCTGCAAACATCATGATCACCGATCATGGCGATGTGAAGGTGATGGATTTTGGAATTGCTCGAGCACTTGCCGACCTTGGTGCCACATTAACTAGCACATGGAATGTTGTTGGTACAGCGCAGTATCTATCACCGGAACAAGCGTTAGGTGAGGTTGCAGATCTGCGAAGTGATATTTATTCAACCGGTTGTTTGTTATATGAAGTGTTAACGGGCCAACCGCCATTTACTGGTGAAACTCCTGTTGCAATTGCATATCAACATGTCTCTGGAGTACTAATTGCTCCTAGCAAAATTGTTCCTGATTTACCTGCTGGTGTGGATACTTTGCTAGCCGTTGCTTTAGCTAAGAATCCTGATGAGCGTTATCAATCTGCAGGTTTGATGCTCGATGATCTTTATAAAATAAAATCGGGATCAGTTGTATCTACAAAAATTGCAAAGCCATCTATCTCTCGCCGAAAACTTTTGCTTCGAGCTGTTAGCGCAATGGCCGCTATCGCTGTTCTCTCCGCTGGTTTTTTATTGGCCCGCCCGTCCTCTGATACCTCGCGATTGCCTCAACTTCCAAACGTAGTTGGTTTGTCCCAACTTGAAGCTGAAACATTATTAAAAGACTATGTATTAACAATTACTCGTGCACCTGATGGCAGAATTCCAAAAGATCGAGTCGCAAGCCAGTTCCCGTTAGCAACAACTAGGGTTCAAAAAGGCTCTGGTGTTGTTTTAACAATTTCAAATGGGCCTGGAGATTCGATTGTTCCCATTGATCTAGTAGGTATGTCGCTTATCGATGCGCGCACAGCGTTAACTTCTGTTGGCTTGTTGGTAACAGCCACAGAGGCTGTTCCATCCGATGAACCGCAAGGAACTGTATTAAAAGTAACTCCAGAGCCTGGTTCTACCATTACAGCTGGCACAGGTGTTGTCTTACAAATTGCAAGCGGTCAAGTCACTATTCCATCTCTCATTGGAATAGATGCATTACAGGCAAAAACTCTTTTGGTTCAAGCTGGCTTTTTGGTAAAAGAAGTTGAAGGCTACGATGCTAATCAACCTTTAGGAATTGTTATTCGGCAAGCACCAGATGCCGATGTGGTTCAAACAATTGGCAAGTCAGTGACAATAACAATTAACACAGCTCCAAAGTAAGTAAATATTGAATTTGCTTTATGCCTAGAAAATTAACTACTTGCTTTGCTTGAACCAATAACTGGAGATAGCCCCACTGCTTTATTTTGTGCATTTTTATCCCCGCACATCTCTAACCAGTTAGCCAACATGTGGTAGCCATGTTCTGTTAAAACCGATTCCGGATGAAACTGCACTCCTTGTATTGGAAGTGATCTATGTTGTAATGACATAATTAATCCAGAATCAGTTGCTCCGGTTACTTCTAAAACCGCTGGAATTGAATCTTTTTCAACACACAGTGAGTGGTAGCGAGTAGCTATAAATGGTGAGGGTAAATCATTTAACACACCTTGCTGTTTATGAAAGACAGATGAAGTTTTTCCATGTAACAGTTCGGGTGCTCGTGAAACGGTTGCTCCGAATGCAACTGCAATAGCTTGATGACCTAAACAAACTCCAAACAATGGAATAGATTTTTCGGCGCAGTATTTGATTATGTCGATTGAAATTCCTGCGCGCTCTGGAGTTCCTGGGCCAGGAGAGACTAGAACTCCATCGTATTTAGCGGCCTCTTGAACTTTTATGGCATCGTTTCGAACGACCGTACATTCGGCCCCAAGTTGTTGCAGATACTGAACCAGATTAAATACAAATGAGTCATAGTTATCAATGACCAGGATCCTTGTAGTAGCAGGGATGTTTTCCTTAGATATGGCCATGGGAACATTCTCGCGCATGGTGTATCTTTCGTGTATGCCAAAATCAAGACTTCGCAAAAAAGTTGAAGAGCGCCGTGCCCACACCCAGGATGTTGCCGTTCACACGCCAACGGGACCTTTAGAGAGTCCAAAATGGCTGGCCCCAACAATGGTTAGTTTTTTTCTGGTTGGTTTAGCGTGGATCGTAACTTTCTACGTAACTGAAACTCGTTACCCAGTCCCAGGCGTTGGCGCATGGAACATGATCTTTGGTTTTGCCTTCATCGGGGTTGGTTTTTCACTAGCTACTCGCTGGCGCTAATTACACCGTTGTAATTCGATCCACAATGTGGGTAAGCCCTGTGGATAAGTTATCGCTTTTTTAGAACGATCTGCGCGGCGATATATCCGCCAATTAGGCCTCCTAGATGGGCCCGCCAATCCACTCCACCTAATGCAAATCCAAACACAAAGTTCAAACCAATAATTACAACGATCGACCGTATGTCTGCTCCGATTCGTTTTCCAACAACAATCATCGCTCCAAAAAGTCCAAATACCGCTCCGGATGCGCCAACTGATGCGCTGTACATTGAAGCAAAGTAGGAAGAAGTAAGTGAACCAGAAAGTAGAGATCCGAAAAAAATTATAAGGAACTTATTTTTCCCAAATGCTTCTTCTATGGGGCTTCCAAGAATCAATAGGGCATACATATTAAAACCAAGGTGTAAGAGTCCGCCATGTGTTAAGGCCACTGTGATTAATCGATACCACTGGTTTGTCGCACTGAGATATTCAAAGTTTGGCAAAAAAAGTTGTTGTTGAATGGATGGAATTAAAAGCTGAACCAGATAAGCACCGCAAATTACTGCGATTAGTGAGTAAGTGGCAGAGCGTTTAAGCGATGGAAACACTATTAATTGTGATGTCTTGGGCTGGTTTATCTTGCGCCCCAGTCTTTGCAGTGGCTATTGCATCTACCACTGCCTGGCTTGCTGAATCTTTAACCTCACCAAAAATACTGTGCTTACGATTTAACCAAGTTGTTGGTGCAACAGTAATAAAGAACTGTGAACCGTTAGTTCCTGGACCACTGTTAGCCATTGCAAGAATGTATGGGCGATCAAAAACCAATTCGCCATGAAACTCATCATCAAAACGGTAACCAGGTCCACCTGTTCCTCGACCAAGTGGATCTCCACCTTGAATCATGAAACCGTCGATGACACGGTGAAAAATTGTTCCATCAAATAACTTCGCGGTTGTCTTCTTGCCATCGCGTGGATCGGTCCACTCTTTTGCACCAGTTGCGAGTTCAACAAAGTTTGCAACTGTTTTTGGTGCATGGTTGGGAAACAACTCAATAACAATGTCACCGAGTGATGTATGAAGGGTTGCTGTTTTTACATTTTTTAAATCTGTCATGTGGAGACCAGGGGAATCGAACCCCTAACCTCTGCCTTGCAAAGGCAGCGCTCTACCAATTGAGCTAGGTCCCCGTATTAGAACGGGTGGGCCCAGGTG
>Ga0209230_10000050_pt1 | contig 43163 bp, 48 predicted proteins | sample LakOntMetagenome_FD_187467 | JGI IMG/M metagenome (GOLD analysis project Ga0209230, IMG submission 187467) | Freshwater and sediment microbial communities from Lake Ontario - Sta 18 epilimnion Metagenome (SPAdes) (version 2) | ecosystem: Environmental > Aquatic > Freshwater > Lentic | place... | reverse complement strand
TGACTACTTCAACTTAGTCCAACCTTACCAACACCACGAGACCACTCCCCTAAACCCTGGTATCAACGTGTACAGTTTCGGTGTCAAGCCTGAAGTCCACCAACCCAGTGGTACACTAAATATGTCCCGCATTGATACAGCCACACTACTACTAAACCTAAAGACCAGTAGCTCTACTGTCGGTGGTGTAGGTGGTACAAACGCCAGTTACAACAACTACCTTGGAACTAACCAAACAGCTGTTGTCAAGGTATACGCTGTCAACTACAACGTACTACGTATCATGAGTGGCATGGGAGGTCTAGCCTACAGCAATTAAATAATCAAAAATATACTTCAAATCATTATTTCTTTGTGTTTCAACATAAAAATTTGAAACCATCCATATCAAACATAAGCATTGTAATTGTCTATAATAAAAATGATTAGTTACAACGAGTGGTATGATGTATTTGTTGAGAAGATATTCCAACACACATTGGGGAACTACTGAGTATCATACAAAAATTAATCTTCTTAATCCTTCTGAATAATGCCTTTAAGAAAAGTTCCTGTAACGGATTCATTTGATACATTAATACAATGTGTATACATTGTATTTATGGGTATTATTATCAATGTACCAATTTTAACAATGGGTATTATATCTTGATATAAATAGATAATGACATCACACGCACATTCATTGGTTAATAAATAAAATACAAACTGAGTGGTATGATTCTCAAATTCATTGAATTCATATCTCATTTTAGGCTGAATATCCATCCATTCAAAGCTATCCAATTTAAATGAATATGAATCTTCTTTATGATAATATAATGTCGTCATATACTTCAAAATAAATGGATACAATTGAGATTCAATTTCTGTAAACGATGTTTGTTTATCAATTGTTAAAGATGTTTCATTTTTATTATAAACGGAATGATTATTCAATGAAAATAAAAACTTAAGTGGATAAGGATTTAACATATATAGATAAGGTCGTTCGGTTGGGGGAAATAAAAAAATGCGTTTTTGTCCTTGCAATTGATATAAAATATTATCCATTGTATCATAATGTAAATAAGTATGAACGTGTCCATGATTCATCCATAAAATATAGGTATTAAAATCAATGGATTTACAAACATCTGGTATTCTTTTTTTCACAAATGGATTTGTAAAAGGGTCATAAATCGTTTTTGATACATAAAATGTTTTATCATCACAAGGAAAAAGAGGTGTTTTATAAATAAATTGTTCCATTGTTAGTTCATACGTACGATATGGAAAATGATGACCTGTAATATTGGATGGAATCAAGTGTCCCTTATTAATCCATACCATTACTTTTTTATCAATCTCATAAATATCCTCTATTGTGACAGATGACTTTAACGGAAAACAACCTTTCATGGGTGTGGATGTATGAAATGCATTAAGAATGGATGTATGTGACATTTCATCTGTTATTGGAAGATTCGTGGAATAAACTTTACCTCCTTCAAAACACTCCAGTTCATCAAACGATTTATTAAACCTCCATAAACTTAAAGCAATATTTAAACCAGTCATACCTGGCTCTTCGGAATAGACTAAATGTAACCAGCCAGATGGAATTATTAAACATTCCCCTTCTTGAATGGTAACCACCATTGAACGAGCCTTGTTAAATAAAGGAAAATCAATTGGATTGGGATTATGTGAATGTATATGTGAAAAACGACGATCATTTAAAAAATCGTTCAATGTAATATGATTGTGTATCATTCTGATTAATTATAACATTCTAATAAATATAAATTATACATGGACATTCAAGTAAATGATATATTAATGACAAATGATTATACACATATTTCTCAAATTTATTCCAAAGAAGTGGAAAAAATAAATAATAGAATGGATGAATATTCGTCCAATCAGTTTGTACGAAAACGTCAATGTATGGAATGTAAACCCTATGAAATACAAGAATATATTCTTGAAACATATCCAGAATGTTCCACAATTGTTCATATTCTTCCATTGGAAGGTAACCTATATCTCCATAAAAATGAAATACCATTCATTGAAAATGAAATATATACATATACATATTCTTCTAATATGATTCTATGTAATCCATCCTCCAAAAATGTAAAATTTATTCTTGGTACAAATTTTAAAAAAGAATGTCATCTGTATCCTATATTGGAGAGTCATCCTCCAATGCATTTACATAAATTAATTCGTTTAGAAACAACCTATTATCATCATCCAAATGTACGTATATGTTCTGAAAAAAATGCATTTTCCAATAACGACCATTATAAAAAAATAATACATTCTGTACATCTCAATTCATATGAATCCAATTATAAAAAACGTAATTCAATAATGATGTGTATTTATCAACAAGGATTTTATCAATTTGATTCAAATCCCAATACAACTTTATATTTATTTGTATGTAACGGTAAAGGAATATTACATAAATTAGATACAGATGCCATTTCATTGCATAATCATCAAGAATTATTAACAAAATTAGATAAACCCATTCGGATAACATCTGATACTTTAATATGGTTATTGTGTATTGTATACGAAATGCCACAATTTATTTCATCATAAATCTTTAATGAAATGTTCCCCAGGGTTCATCAAATATTAGAATCACACCATATTTTGTTTTAGACATATTAAAAATATAAATATCTTCTGTTCCCGTCATGGTAAAAATATCATTGTGTTTTAATATTTTCTTTTTATTTCCATCAATTAATCCAAAAAGAGGGGATGCTTCTAAAATATAAACAATCCGATGGAGTTTTTCTTGAATATAATGGTTTAATTGTAATGTAGATAATGGTTTCACAATATGAAGAATAACATTGGATACTTTTTCTTTACATTTTTTTGAAAAAAGTGGACAATAACGTATACCTTCTTTGGTAATATTTCCCTGATATATCAGTGACATGAATATATTTGAACTATTTGTTTTAGGAATATTTTTAAGTAATTCCTGATTTATTACACTGGGGTCTATAATGGATTCTAAATATCTTTGAATGGTTTCTTGAGATATTGAGTTTAAATCCATCTTTTTTTTATAATACATCAGAATAAAAATAATGTCTATTGTACTTGCATCAACTGCTCGTAATATAAGTCGTTTTCTTTCAACCATCGTTCATAGTTACAATAAATTAAAAAAATATCAAAAGGATATCCAATATGTTATTTATGAAAATAATTCAACCGATAACACTGTGGTTAAACTAAAGGAATGGGCATCTCAAGATTCATCAATTCATATATATACAGAAACCATTGATTTGACTCAATTTAAAGCCCGAAATTCATTAAATGAACCATGTAAATATGAAATTATTGCTTATGCAAGAAATCGTTTATTAAATTATCTTCAACACCATGATCAAGATGCATCCACTGTTATTTTAATTGATATGAATAATGAAAATGAATGGCCAATTGAATCAATAATGAAAGCACTTGAATTTCCAAAGGACCAATATGATGTTCTTATTTGCAATGGAATTAAGGCTTGTGGTTCAATTGTAGATATATTTAGTTTTAGGGATTTGAATACATTTTATGGACCAGAAGTAATGCCAACTCTCTATTATACGTCGGAATATACAACAAAATCATATATGTATGTTAATCATATGATTTCAATATATTCTGGATTTAATGGATTGGCAATTTTTAATCGGGATGTTATTCATAAATCCGACTATTCTGCATTTCCAACCGCAGAATTAAATAAAGGTTATCAGAATACATGTGACAAACTGATTATAAATGTAGACCCATCTTTTATTGAAAAACATATTGGAATGTATATGTTTAATACAGATATATTTTATTATAATTTTGAAAATTTCAATTATCCAATTATATCACCACACGTATCTTTTTTTGCAAAATTACATGCTCAAAATATATCACGTGTATTCTTATGTCCTTTTTTGGAATGGAAATGGTATAAAGAAACCTTAATACGAATCTAATAAACCCATGTTACAATTGAATAACGAATACCCTTTGTAATGGTTTCTACTTCATGTGGAAATAAAAAACAGGATGGAAATACAAGAATTTGATTTTTTTGTAAATGAACACGATGTGTTTGATTAAAAAAGAGAATATCACCTCCTTCAAAATCATCATTTAATAATAAAATAATGGATAATGTACGTTTTGGTTGTATTGTGAAGGTATCCACATGTTGACGATAATACCCTTCTGAATAATATTTCAAAAAAAAATAACCACCTGCATTTTGTGAAATGCTTACTTGTGGAAATTCAGAGGTATAGGATTTTATTACATAATCAATTGCATTATAAATGATAGATTGTAATTCACCATCCTCAATGGCGTGAGTTAAACAATTTCGTGCGTGTTTATCAATACGTCCATTACCCACTGTTGCAATCGTCAAATGTGAATCGTATTTATCAATCAGACGAGACAAAAATGTATCTTCAAACGAAATATCATATATTTTGATATAAGATGTAATATCCTTTGGAATGTTATAATGCATTATAATAATAGAATATTTATTCTTTATGGTGTTCCACCCATGTCTGCTTTTTTAGATAAACCATAACTTAAACGATGTGCCGTAAAACTTCCAATGGAATGCCAAAGTGGAGACTGATGGTCGTTTTTTAATTTAAAAAATTTCATTGTACCATGAATATCTGGAACAGCTTGAATACAATGGGTATATGGATGACGATAAAAGAAGAAAGAACCTCCAAAATGATTTTCATCCGTACATACAAAATAAACAACATCACAGGTTACTTTTGGTACACTTTCAATATTATGATGCCATCCTTTACCATGCATTGGCCATATAAAATGCAACAATCCCGAAAGAACATATTGAGGATTGATAAATATACCACGTTTATCAAGAAAATCATAAATTTCACGAATGGATAAATGATTTGGTTTTTTAGAGGAAGGTTGTAATATACTTCCCATATCTTTTAAAATATGTTGATAATTGGAGGCATGTTGAAACATAGTATCTGGAGGTGAAATAATATTATTAATATCATTTCCAATATATACACATTTATATAAATCACGAACAAATGGATAATGCATCGGATGATGCAATTGATTAATGACATTCATTTTATCAGGATTTGTATATATTTCTTTTGAAACATCGCATAAAATCTTCATAATGGATTGTTGATTTCTATCCATTTCATCAAACATAAACGTTTCAACAAAGGATTCTTTAATCTTAGAATCAGGACATTGATAATCCACATCTGTAACTGTATGAACAAATGATTTAATTGCCATATCCATTGACCATTCGTTTAGTAGATGACTTGTAGTTTCTATCAAACGTTGTTCAATGGTGTTTAAATAAGAAATCCAAAGATGACCCTCGGTTGTAAGTGTCCACCATGTGATTGGATTTGGTGCATTATACACTTTTCTTTTGGTTTTATAAAGTAAATGATAGGCATAAAGTGTATGAGTTGTACGTTCTAAAAATAAAAGTTCCATACCTTTTAAAATGGGTGCATGGATTTCATCAATACCATGGATTTCTTGTTTGCCAAATACTTGAATATCTGGTGTGACTATAAATAAAGTTGTTTTCGCAATCATATAAATAATATCATCTTGTTGAAGAATAAAATAAATAGATTCATCTATAGAAAGATAAAATACATCTTTATTCAAATGTAACTGATGCGTCACATTGTTATAAAATGCATATGTGTAATGTTTACGATATCTTAAAAATGTAGGATGGGATATAGATGCTATGGAAATGGTTTCTTTGTATATCCAATCTTCCTCATTGGTACATTCAAAGATAATAAGTTCGGATTGGCTTTTTACAATAATATACTGTGATGTCATACAAAAGGATTCAATGTGACCTTCAATCAATAAGATATTGTTTTTAAAACATCGGATTCCATCTTCACATAGTATAAGTAAAGGTGGCATTTATGATATATATATAAACAATCTTTAATTATAGGTTAATAAAACAAGTGTTATAAGTTTTTGAGAATCATTGTAAATTAAAAAGTTTTCAAATGCTTGTTCTATACAATAGGTTGTATGACTTGGTACATTAAAACAATGTTTGGATGTTATCAATTGACAGGTGTATTTGGATACATTTAAAATTAAACGAAAATAATGCACTTTGGAATCATTGACTCCTATAAATAAACCTCCTGTAGACAATTGAATATAGTTCATTTCAAGTAAATTGGTATATTTTTGATAGATTGGAAACGACCATTGTTTTTGTACAAGGCTATATAAATAGTTAAACAACGAGTGAGATGGATTCAAAGGAACGTTATAGTGTATACAATTATGTGTTGAACATAATAAATCACTATCCTTTGGAGACGCTGACTCTAATTTTTCATACAATTCCGTATAAATAAAGGGTGTATGTGAGGATTGTTTAAAACGATAAGGATTTAGACTTGTAAGGGTCATTAATAAGTTCATTTTTTGAGATGAATGACATTTACATAAATTGGATAAATGACGAATCGTTTGATTTTTTTCATTTTGTATGAAAGGAATTAAAGATGATTTGTTTGGAATGAATAATGGGATTTCATCTTCCAATACGAGATACCATATATCGTGTGGTCCTTCGTTTTTTACAAAAGTAAACGATTCTATACTTACACGTACAGAACACATTGAACCCACACACATATCATATAATGTACCTTCAACAATTGGCATACCATCATAACGATTTGGATGACAATTTAACAATACCATATTCCAATAAATTTCTTTATTTGGAAATGCGAATCGTTGGCGATAGGGAATGGTATGATTTGGTGGTATACACATAAGCCAATAGGTGTTACAATTAGATAAATTCATTGTTTTTCTCCATTCATTAAAACTATCTGGTAATGTAATAAATAGACGTTCCTCTTTGGATATATGGCGATGAATCGCATCTTGTAAATAATCCAATAGAGATATATCCCAAGAAGATACAATTTTACGATAACGTTGAATTGGACGATACAACAAATTGGCAGTTGTTTCATTGGTAGATGAATGACAATAAATGACAGAAGATAAAGCACTTGTTAAATGAAGTGATTTTATATATTCTTTTTCCATATTATGAAACACATTTGAAACGTTTAAATAAACGTTTTGTGTATATATAGAGTATTAAATATTATTCTATAATATAAATATGGAATCTCAAATACCAAAAGTCCTTATTATTGGAGCAGGTCCTGCAGGAATTCAAATGGCTTATTATTTAAAAAAAGAAAAGGTATCTTTTGTGGTATTAGAACGTTCTAAGCCAAATACCTATTTTTTTTCACAATATCCACGAAATCGTCGCCTCATTTCAATCAATAAAGTACATTGTGAAGATATGAATGATATTGAGAATGTACGAAGATTTGATTGGAATTCATTATTAACATTGGAAGAGGATAATTTTAAATGTATGTTCCGAGATTTTTCAAAAGATTATTATCCATCTGCAAATGCACTGGTGAACTATTTAAATACATTTATAGATACCTTTCAATTAAACGAATTCATTCAATATGATGCAACGGTTGAACGTATTTCAAAAAATCCCTCTGGAACATTTGAGGTGGAATATAAACATTATGGAAAACCCCTTCTTTTAAAAGATATTGAACGTGTATTTATAGCAACTGGATTACAATGCAGTCATTTAGAATCCTATTTTCAAACAGATGATTATTCAAAAGAATATGAAGGCTTTTATTTTTATGATACAATGCCTATGAATCCAGACGTTTATAGAAACAAAAAAATACTTATTATTGGTGGAGGAAATGCTGCCTTTGAAACAGCCAATTATGTAAATGAATATTGCAATAAATTAACCGTTATGGGTTCAGAACGTTTTGCATATAATACGCATTATCCTGGAAATATACGAAGTATTAATATGCCATTATTGGATTCCTATTATCTTAAAATGCGCGTTAATTTAAATTGGTCTCGTACACTTTATAATCGCGACGATTCGTTTGTGCATAATGAATTAAAAAAACTAAAATATGGAAAGGATACAACATATGACATTATCATATGTTGTACAGGATTTGTACCAAATATGTCATTTATAGATAAAAAACACATTCATTTAAAGACAGGTCAACGTGGATTTCCTGAATTAACTGCATTTTTTGAAAGTGTATCGTGTCCATCCTTGTATTTTATCGGTGCATTATCACAACAACATGATTATAAAAAAGGAACATCCGCATTTATACATGGATTCCGATATAATTGTAAAATTTTATATGAAAAATTATTCAATTATCAGATGATTTCAACATTTTCTGCAACTGATTTTAAATATATAAGTGACATTATATTTAAACAAATAAATGCCAGTTCTGCATTATTGCATCGGTTTGATTATATTGGTGATGTACTATTAATAACGAAAAACTCTTGGATATATATCCAATGTTTACCATTAAATAGCATAAATGAAGTGAATTTTAACTCGTATACAAATGAGCCTATTTTACAAATTTTAACGATTTATTTAGGTTATAATCCGGATATTAAATTCAAATCTAAATTTACACAACCTCAAGTCGGTTCATCGTTACATTATCGCGATGAATCGGTATTTATTCATCCACGCTTCAACATTTATGAATACCAACTTCAAAAATGGATACCCATTTATACATTAAAATTACCGGAAGAAGCCTTTAACGAATATCAATCCATTACCTTTCATCATCATATTATTCATCAATTTGTTGAATTATTACATACAAGTGGACAAATAGAAAACAAATCACTTACAAAAGCGTTTTTTAATGCATATGATATTATTTTGTCTGTTCGATATTTGCGGCCGCTATAGATTCATATCGTCCAACATATGTATCAATCATTTTATTGATTGTTTTACCATTAACTTTACCCAATATTTCTTCAAACGTCATAGAAGTTCGTGTTCCTGTTTTGCAGTAAGAGCTAATAAATAAAGTCATATTTTTCTTTGATTTTATTATTTTTATAAGATGTTTATTATCGGGTATTACATGAATATATCCAGTGGATGTATTCATATACAAGAAATAAGATTCACCCGTTTCCTTTATAATTTCATATAAAGTTCCTTTATCTAAATCTTCTAATTTCCAATAAAAGGCTTCGGATGAATCTAATTGTTCGGTTGGATATCTATAAAATAATATATTATGTTCTTGAGGAATATCTTTATAATCTATATATGTCGTATCCATATTGGATAAGGGATATATATGGTTAAGCATTGTTTTTGTTCGGGAGGACGTTGGATTGGTATCCATCCATTGTACCAAAGGATGGAGTTGCGAGGCGAATATGCAATTTACATTATGAGAAGCCGTTGTCCATTTTACATCATTTTGAATATAGTAAATACTATGAATCTTTGTATCAAATGACATTTTACATAAAACTTTATGTGTATCTGCCAATGTAAAGTTTATTACTAAAAGGTCTATGATATATTCAATGGGATTTGAATAATCAAAGACAATATTTAAATTTACACTATTACTTGTCAAATGGGTAATTGGACGTTCAAATGCATGGATTAATTCCGATGTTTGCAATAGCATATCCCATTTATAGAGTTTATTATGTATTGAATAAAAGGACATACAACCAATAAAGACAATATAGTCTATTTTTTCAGAATGGAGACGATATTCAATTAGTTTAAGGGTCATGTTATTATTATATATTTCCAACAGTGAATATGTATCATGGTATCGTACAAGATAGATTAAACTGTCTTGTACTTGAAATTCAATGAATGTTCCATCAAATGTAAAGATATCTTGAGAAGCACTTATATCATTGACAGCATCCACATTTGATATAAAAATCGTATTTAATCTATCAATCATATATAATACATGTTTGAATACAACGGAATGGGCAATAAATATTTTTTTTAAATGATACATTGTTGGCATTTGAACAGGTGGATGTTTTGGATGGGTTATATCTTCGCTCCAATAAAATAATTTTAAGTATCCATCTTGAATTCCAATGTATATATCATGAGTTAAATAAATAATATCAGTCATATGTTCCAAGGATAATTCATTTATAATCAAATTATTGCTTAGAACACTCACATTTGATTCTGTGACAATAAATAACATATTATACAGTTAGTATGAGATTATTTTAAGTTCTTTATAAACAAATTAATTATTTTATGGAAGGAAATTATGTAATAAATATATAAAGGGTTATTTTGTATCTATAAAAAATAATGTTAGAATCAAATATTCTTATAGTTTGATATAGTAAATATATTTTCAATGATATAGAAAATGGATATATTACCACCTGGAACAATTACATCCAATATAATACAAAATGAAGATACATTATTAGATTCAATGAATGATTACTCTGAACAGTACAAGGTAATGTGGAAATTGTTTCATACATTGCCATTGACAATTGATTATGTACCAAATACATCTGTTGTAAAAGAAACATTACTTTATTCGTTTCCGAGTTTAATTGTAAATTCAAACGTTTCACAGTTTTTTCAAGATGCCTGTTATGGAAGTAATATTTATAAAAAGAATACATTCTCGTCAAATATTCCTATTACTTCTTCAACACCTTCCAATGTGTTAACGATGACCTCTTCGCATAATGTATTTTTTTGGTCTGTGGATGTACATAATCAATTTAATGTTTATCGCAATAAAAGGTTTTTTAATTCAAGCAATGCACTTGAAACGTATTTTGAAACATCTACATTAAGTGATGATTTGCATGGTATATCCTTAACTACATTACCAGATGAATTAACTAAGTTTAAATTATTAAATCCATATCCTGTATTTCAAGAAGAGTCTTTTTCAAATATTATAAAACAAGTGGAAACCATTGAAAATGAATTGGAACATTCCGGCAATTATATATTACAAATGAAATGTCCAACGATATTTATGGATACAACCATGATTTCTCCGTCGTTATATCCTTCGTTTATTACCTATATTGAATTACCTACAACACAATTGGACACTGACTTGTTTAAAATGCATATTCTTTCCATTATACAATCAATGCATAGTAAAATCAAAGTAAATGTGTATATCATGGTGTATTATGAAGCTATTTTACATGTAACCATGGAGGATTGTTTAGAGGTTAATATTAATGATTCTTTGAAATGGATAATACCTCCATCTTTTTTTAATACTATAAACGAGTCTCAATGGAATCAACATGATACAGTTACAACAATATTTAGTTTAAAATGCAGTGATACAAACATGATGGATTATATATATATTATTCAAACGATATATAATATGATTAAAGTAATAGATTGTCCCTATTGTATGGATATTTATTTTGGTAAACTATTTGATAATTAACAATATGATGTTTGTTCACTAACACCAGTATAATGACCATAATGAGCATTCTGGTAAGCAGCTGTTTGTTTCCATAGTCCTCCTTGATTACCATTTTGACCTCCTTGAAATGACCCCCACGGTGCATGAACCAATAAATTCCATGCGGCATGACTTTGATGCCAACCTTGGTTGTTTGTACTTAATAATTGTTGTGCGAATGAAAATGTTGCATAATCTGGTCCAATTATAGGTTGATTTTGAACCGTATCTGAATTTGCACCTAAATATCCTTGATGGTAATGATTAACCTGACTATTATGTTGATTATTGTGATGGTAATGGGCGGCATGACATACTGCGTGTTGACCATATTGTTGTTGGTGATGATATGGATTATGACCACCGCTATATGAATTTTGTGGATTTGGAGTATGTTGAGGTGTATGATGAACAGCATTTGTTGTAATGCCAAAATTAAATTTATTGGCACGACTTGTTACCACATCATTTACATCAACTGTTGCATTTCCATAGTTTACTTCAAGACCATTACGTTTCTGAATGGTAAAACTATATGGAACACTTGTACTTTGGTAAAAAGTTGAATAAGGTGTTAAATTAATGGATTCTGTTACACCATAATTGGTAGTAACAGGTTGTGTTACAGTTACATTATTACTAATTTTAAATTTAAAACTATTATGTGCTACAGTACTTTTAATGGTGGCAGTGGCAGCATTGACAGTAAAACGTTGTAACACACGTTTACGATAATTAAATTGAGTATTAAGGGATGCCGATGCATCCACTTGTTCAAACTGTGATGAATAATTGGTATTTATATTTGGTGTAAATACAACCGCGGGGAGAGGTAAATTTTTACCTAAAAGTTGGGCAACACTCACTTCATTATTGGGAGTAGTTTGTCCAATATCTCCCATTACGTTGCGTGAATAATCGTATAGACTAATTGTGGTTTTATTTGTGTCTGCTACACCAAATACATTCCTTAAATCTGTAAATTTAATAGGCTCACTGATCGGTGTATCAGTTGCCATACTTTAAAATATTTACAATTAATAACTATAAAAATTATTATAAATAATATTTTAGTATACATTTAAAATCAAAGAGATATTCTTTTTCTTTTTTCCAAACAATAAATCCATAAGCATGTAATTTATAATGTCCTTTTTCTATTGTAAGACAATCCGTTAATTCACGATACATTGTATTTAACGAGGCTTTATTGTAAAAACAAATGAAATCAAGAATATCTTTTACAAGAGTTTTTGTAAATGGTTTGGGTTCATTTAAAATAATATATATATTTAATAACATATTGGGATTTTCAGAGGTTACATCTCTTCCAAGGATGCATGTTGCCTGATTGATTTTTTGAAAATCATTACATATATCCAATAATTCTTGGGGTAACAATGCATTTAAATAATTGACGAATTCGGAATAATATTCATTAGGTGTCTTTAAATATAACATTTCTTTATTGGACGAAAGCTGAATACCCCATATATTTTCATCTCTATCATTGATAAATAATTCGTGTTCAAATGATTCACCTGCAAATCCGTAAATGAAACATCCTGTACCAACGACTAATTTATCTTGATGTTTATTTATAAAATGGGTTGCATTTTCCAAATAAGAAGCTGGAAGTTCATCATATAATTCCTGTACTCTAACATATTTTTCATAACGTTTTTCCAAAGTTTCACTGGAATGATTTACTTTAAATTTAAGAAACCGATGTTTTGGTATCATATTTAAACTACATGATAAAATTATAAAATTAGTCGCAATTTGAATGCAATGGTCACACGTAAATCATAACATTCGCGATTGGGTGCACATCCTTTATGAAATTGGGTTGCTTTAAATAAAACCGCACGATTTTCGAGAGGCTCAACACATTGAAGGATTTGATTATTGGATTCTTTAAAAAATGTATATCCGCCAATTCTATCAATATCTGTTTGTTGCCATGGATTCATATATAATAAAAGTGTATAATCTGAGTCTTCGCTGGAATCTTGATGAAAATCCCCATTTACACCGTATGTATGACCATTGGCATAGACACGTAATAATTCATAACGTTTGTTTAATTTTGTTTGTATATAATTAAATAATTCTTCACGAATCCATATATACTGCATTAAATCCATGTACCAGAATTTATTTGGGGTTTGATCCACACTTTGTCCAGTAAATCGCCATGTTCCATTTTGAATGATTGTACGACACTTGATAAAATCAGAAGAAGATAAAAAAGAATCATAAAGTTCCAACATAATGTATATTTAAATAATACTTTGTTCTTTAAATGTGGAATACCGGTCATCGTGTTTTTCCATTAGCCAGAATTGTAAACAAAATCGTGGATTTTGTGAATCTGCCATAGACGAATAATGTTTGTAATTCCAAAAAGGAAGAAATAATAAAACAGACCCTTTGTGCATAGGGACTGTACGATTTTGAAAGGGAAAATGGAGTGTATCATTGGTTTCATTCATAACAAGTATCATCGTTGCAATACGTGTATATACGACTTGTTCGGATGTATCCATGGTATATAATATAGGGTCAATATTATCAGAATGAGCTCGTGTTGGACCATACATTTTTCTTAATTGAAATTGTGAAAACACTAAATTTTTGTTTTCCAGCATTTCATATATATATTTAAATTCTTCTGTATTGCAGTGATTGCGAATAAATGTTTCAATGATTGGACGTATTTTTTTTATTAATTCTTTACGTGCAAGATGATAGGATTCATTTTGCCAAAAGTAACAATCTTTGTAAATAGGTAATTTTATGGTTTTTGTATTTTCTCCGACTCCATATTCGGTTGTTTGATGATAGTGTTGATAGGTTTCAAAAAAATGGAGACAATACTCACAGAGTTCATCTGTAATGGCATTTTCTGCACATAAAATAAAATCTTTTATGTCACTCGTCATTATTATATCCAAGTGTTTTTTTGAGATTAATAAAAACGAATGGGTATGATGACATTTATTGATAAAGAAACGCTTGAATGCATTGTGAAAAATTGATTATAATTTATAAAAGTATTCATTATACCTAATGAATGAAAACACGTCCGAAACAAATGATATTGAAATTCAAAATATAGATGGGTTACAATATTTAGCATCAATCCCAAATGATTCTATTGATTTAGTATTAACCGACCCACCTTATATTATTTCAAAAGATTCTGGTATGAATACACATTACAACAATGTTAAAAAAAATGAAGAAAACAATATTGAATTTGTAAAAACCGAAGAAGAATGGAATGTTTACAAAGTAGAAAATAATATTGAAACAGATGGTAATAAAGATAAATATATGAAATATGGCACTATTTATGGTAAAAAATATTGTGTTAAAACGGATTATGGAACTTGGGATAACGATTTTACTATGGAAATATTAGAACAATTTATAAGCGAATATTATAAAAAATTAAGAAATGGTGGAACAATCATTATATTCTTTGATTTATGGAAAATATCATATTTAAAAGATATTATGGAAAAATATAAATTCAAACAAATCCGTTTAATAGAATGGATTAAGACAAATCCACAACCACTCAATTCAAGTGTCAATTATTTAACGAATTGTCGTGAAATTGCCTTACTCGGAATAAAAGGAAGCAAACCCACATTTAATAGTAAATATGATAATGGTATTTATATGTTTCCACTTCAAGGTGGTAAGAATAGATTTCATCCAACCCAAAAGAGTATCCTTTTATTTGAAGAATTAATAAAGAAACATTCAAAAGAAAATGATACAATATTAGATACATTCTTAGGTGGTGGTACAACTGCAATTGCTTGTAAAAATACAAAACGCAAATTTAAAGGATGTGAAATATCTAAGGAATACTTTGATAAAGTTATGCAATTAGTTTAATATTTTCAATTAATGCATTCATTATTTTTTTTTCAAACTCAATTGGGTCATACCAATATGTGTCCTTTTTGCAATTAATATCAATTATATCAAATGGCTTTTTCTCCCAAGTAAAGTCAAATTTATACATTTTATAACGAGGTATATTTTCTTGTGCTGAATATAGTTTGCCATTTTGATTTTCTTCTTTGCATACTTGTCTTTTCACTAAATTACAATGATTACACAATGGTTGAAAATCATCAGGTGTTTGAGTTTTTTCATTTAATACACGAGGGTCATTATATAAATCATTTTTATGGTCACATATAATATCCGACCTTGACCCACAAGAAACACAAGGATTGCAAACAATCATTTTATGAATATGTTTATTGATAGGTCTTGTCTGAATATTCATTCTTTCCGAAAATACAAATATACCTATGATGCCTTTGCCTTTATAATTATTCATAAAGTCATTAAGTAATTCTTCTGGTATTTCATCATTATCATTTTCACTATATATCTTTGATTCTCCATTACCATAAATAACTCCATAATTGAATTTCTTATTCGCCCATCTATCTCCAACACCATTACCACCCCAATGCAATTGTTTATTGTCTTTTATAGTATCAATATGCAATATATCTGTAAAATCATTCGTAAGTGATTTAACCAATTCAACGACATTGACTTTAATGACAATCTCAGCAGTCATTATATTAACTTATATGTGAATCTAATAAAGTCAAATCAATTTTTAAGATAAGCCAATACAAATTTGAATGGAACTATAAAAATTGATAAACCATATATTATTCTATCTATATGTAAAATGGAGAGTGTCTCAATTGTCGGCAAAGTCCTTACTGACCCAATTGAGATACAATTCACCAGAGACCTACAAACTCACGGACATCGGGTCAATCTATATACATTTGATAATGATACCACTGTACCATCCACTTATGGAAATATTAATGTAATTCGTCGCATTACAAATGTTCCTATTGCGTGGAGAGAAATGGGACATTACTATGTAATTTATCCGATTACCAAATAAAAACATTTCGCTCATTAAAAAAACTCTACAAATACATCCATAAAGCAAATGGTATCTGGTTCACTTGTGTTAAGATAATCTTTCTCTAATCCTCTCATTTTAACTTCTAATAAACGAATGTCATTGATTAAACAAATTGGTGCAATATACATACCAGTAAGTCCACTTATGAGAGAAACAAATACTCTATCAGTAAAAAGCATTGGTGTTTTGGTATAATTATATGAGTTTGATTGTGGGTCATATGTTTTTGTTTTATAATGAGTATCTGATGTCTTGATTATTTTACGAATACCACAATATAATGTAGCCATTGGTATATAAATCCGCGATACTCGCGAGAAGTTCATTATAATGTATAGTAATTGCGTTAAATCTTTATATCGGAATGTGTAATGAGAGAGTTCTTTTTTATATATTACATTAGCAAGCGTATCTATGAAACTTGAATTAAATAAATTCTTTTTAAAAGAAATCCCTCATGGTGCTACGTGTGTATTTAGTGGAAAACGTTGTTCTGGTAAATCTATAGCTGCACTTGATTTATTATATACCAATCGGGATATTCCGGTAGGAATAGTTATGTCTGGAACAGAGCGTGCCAATCAATTCTTTAGTAAAGTAATGCCAAGTATGCTTATCTATGATGAGTTTGACAGTGAAGTTATTCGTAAATTTCTATTACGTCAAGAGAAGATAACTCGTCAATACAATGACGAGGTAACCAATTTTGGTAAAAGTGATATAGACCCTCGGGCTTTCTTAATTTTAGATGATTGTCTTTATGACAATAGTTGGCAAAGTGATAAGGGTATTAAATATATCTTTATGAATGGTCGTCATTTAAATATTCTATTTATGGTGACAATGCAATATCCTCTTGGTATTCCACCAATTCTTCGTACAAATATAGATTATGTATTTATCCATCGTGAAACACTGATAAACAATAGAAGACGTTTATATGATAATTATGCGGGTATGTTTCCAACATTTGAATCATTTAATCAAGTATTAGACCAAACTACTGAAAATTACGAATGCATGGTTATTAACAATCGTACAAAAAGTAATAAATTAGAAGACCAAATTGGATGGTTCAAAGCAGATATACGTAGCAATTTTAGAGTATGTAGTCAAGTGTTTTGGGATATGCAAGCACTTGATAAAGAGAAGAAATCAACCCAATCCTATAATGATGATGATGATGAAGAACCTTATGACCCTCGTAGTGCATCAAAAGGCAAAAAGAATATGATACCAATTAGGGTATCCAAACGATAGTAACACCGTGTGGATATTAAAGATTTAACAATTAATTATTATATGATGTATCGGTTTAGTAATAGTGATTATAGGGACGCATCTCATTGTTTTAGTTATGGTTTAGCCAAAGATAAAACGAGCGATATCAATTGGCTTGATATTATGTTGATTCCTTTTGGAATAGGTCTTATTATGATTCCTGCTAAAATATATATGCAATATAAAGAACGTAAGGAAAGTCATATGAGCGTAGATGAACTTTATGAAAAAAGACTTAAACAATATTAAATCCTACATCGTGTCTAATCCATAGATAACTGGTACAAATGAATAATAAACAAGATATACCTGGTTCTATAGGAATTAAATATAATCCAATTCCTAAGAATATAATACCGAAACCAACCACCCATTCTTTTTGTTGTAGAATACTAAATTCATCATAAAATGCAATAAATACTGCAATTAATAATGCAACTATCCATCCCCAAGTACTTGGAGAGTCCATTTCTATCAAAATGAATATAAAGAAAAATTAAAAAGGAGCTAATCCAACTTGGATATTTTCAGGAATATTTTTAATCATATCAATATCATAAGATTTGTGAGTTATTTTTTCAACGTGTTCTTTCATACCGCTATCTCTAAGGGCATTACGAGTAAAATATATCACTGTAAAACTAATAACAAATAGGAATACGAATGTTGCAATTTTATGTCCTGTTGTACGAGGTAATTCTTTTTTAATGGATACTTTATCTAAAATAAAGTAAAGTACCGCTGATATAACAATTGCACTTATTACTTCAATCATTTACATTAAAAGAATGTATCTTTTCTGTTAGAACGAACGAACTTCATACGTTTTGGATTAAACAAATGTTTCGTTCCTAATAAATGTGTATTTTGACTCGCAATTTCTTCATTAATTAACTTTTCAGATGATTCCATTTTTTCATTTTTATGAACCTTAATATCACCAGATGCATATGTATCTTCGTTTGTTTCAAAATATTGAATTTCTTTTAAGGATATAGGTTCGGTCTTTATGGTACTTTCTAATTCTTCATTATATGAACTCTTTAATTCAGACTCAGATTCAGAGTTTGACTCGGATTCAGAATCAGATTCAGGTTCTTTTTCTGATTCGGATTCAGACTTTGATTCTTTCACTGGTTCTGACTCTGATTCAGATTCAGATTCAGGTTCAGACTCAGGTTCAAGCACAGGCTCAAGTTCAAGTTCAAGTTCAAGTACAGGCTCTTCTTGTTCTGATTCGGAGGAAGATTCAGATTGTTCTGATTCGGAGGAAGATTCAGGTTCAGCATTAGATTCTGGTACAGGTTCAGATGAAGATTCGGATTCTATTTCTGGTGCAAGTATCGTCGCAGGTTTAGCTTCAATCTCAGTATCAGAAGATGAATAAGAATCTTCAGATGATTTATCTAAAGCATCAATTTCTTTAAAGATTTGTTCCATTGGAATTGATTGACGTAATACTACACGAATTGCCTTTCGTGCAATTAAATCACATTCGTGTAAATTTCTTTGACGTTCCAATGAACGAATCTTATGATAATATAAATAAGGTCTCTTCCAAAGACTACGTGCCATCTCAATCGCACATTTATGAACGAAATGTTCTGCACCCGGAACTCTTATATGTAATTTACCATCCAACTTTAATCCGTGTTGTGCTAAGATTGACTTAACAAATGACATAAAAGTTGCTTTTAGTAATTTTGAAAAATAGGGGTCTTTTATTTTTTGATATAATTGACTAACACGCTCTGCATTCCAACTAAAGACATCCTTGCAACTATCTTGAAATACCTCTAAAATTCCTTTTGAACGAATCTTTTCACCCTTTTGGTATAAACCTTGGAAAACAGTCACTAAAACATCACTGAGTAAATCACAAATATGTTCTGTATATTCGTGTTTATTCTCTAACAATAACGCTAATTGCGTTTCAGAAAAAAGGGATTTGGTCGCCATATTTGATAATAAATCATATAATCCTTAAGCAACGGAGTTTAAAGAATGTGTGAAAGGATTACTATGATATGCGGATAATAAATCAGGTACTAATCTTGTATCCTCTAAGGGTACTTGATTTGGTGGTTTTGTATAAGTGCAAGTATCTGGAATATTTTGTGTATATTGATATACGTGTCCTACATTTCCAGATGCACGTTCTGCCATACCAACATCTTGTCTTCTATTTTCCATTGGTATATCAGCAGAATCTAACGCAACACTTATTGCCTTAGCATTTGGTGTATGTCCCATACTTAATTCCATAGCAGAACGTGTTCCATCAATTTCCATATTATATTCAGCTTCATAGGACATAGGTCTGAAATCAACAGCACTCTTGGAATCTCCAGTGTACTCATGGTCACTTAGGAATTGTTTAGAAGTATTTTTAATATCAAAATCAATTACTTTATATGCACCGTGACGACGTGCGGTTTCACCACCTACATTACCCTCTTGACGTATATTATCTTCAGTGGTTTCACGAACCGTTGTCTTTGCAACTTCTTCGGGGTCATATACAATAGTATGATATACGTGTGAATTCATATTACGATATGTATCATCAACTGGTAAAGTTTCACGAACGGTTGCTTTCATATCTTCTATTTTTTCTACATAACCCTCTTTACCAGCAACTACATTGCCAAGACTTGAGTCATGGATAGTTGTTTCTTTAATAGTGGTACGTGCAACGTGATATACAGGGTCATATAATGTAGCTTTTGAGGGTATTTGGGCGCTCATATTACCATAATGACGACCACTATCAACTGTAAATTCTTTGGTGGAATGTTTAAATACATCTAATAAAGGAGCAACCACTGATTTAACCATACTTGTAACATTAGCCATAACTGTACGGACACCGGATACATCACGTTCATTGTCATATACTAAGATAGTTGCTTTACCATAATCATCTTTATTACCTTTACCAGGGTTTGTAGTTGTACCAACTGCTTGACCTTGGTATTCAACGTGAGAGTCAATACGGGCAGTAGGTTTCATTAATGTAACGGGACGACTTGTGGCTTCTTTCACTGCACCTGTTGTTTTAATCCATTGGTCGGAAGATTGTTCATACCAAGTATCTGGACGATTTTTATCAAATGTACCAATATTTTGGATAGTTGATATTTGACTTCTACCTTTACCAGGTCCAGTGGGACGACCTTTTGCCACTGTTTTAGGTTTATTGGCAACACGAAGGTCATCAACAGTTTTAGGACGAATTAAATCCAATGTATTCGCTTGTTGAAAACCACCAGATGGTAATGCATTATATCCTTTTGCAAGACCAGGTCCAACTTTAACTTGGGCGATTGGGAAATCATTATTACGAGCAATTGGAGTTACAACACGTGATTCATAAAAATCAGTTGCACTTTTCATTCCACATACATTTGTCACACCCTTTTGTGGTGTAAAGAATGTTTCAACTTCTTGTTTATTTTTATAAGAATCACCGCGTCCAGTAAATCGTTCTAATCCACTTTCACGTGATTCTAAATTCATATTTTGTTTTACACTTCCACGAAAGAAAGGTTGCATATTATTATGTTTAAAATCTTCATTGTGCATAGGTTCACCAGTTAATGAAGAAACACCTTCACTAAGAGGTAAAAACTGACTTGCATAACTTGTATGTGAAACTACACCATTTGCCATTGGATTTAAAGATGCTTGAAACATTTTATTTCCTCTTTGTTGTTCATCAGTACGTGCCTGACGAGAATAAGTAGTTTCGTATATAGACTTCATATTCACCTACGATAATAATTGAAAAAAGAATTTATTACACAGACAGGCAGGGCTTTACCGAATATACAACACTATATTTGATTTCTTTGTTTCCACGAAGCACTACCTTTGGTTCTCTTAATTGTTCCCGAGTTGCAACATAGGAATATGTTTTTTTATCATGAGAACGACTTGTTTCTTTAATTACAAAACGAATCAAGTTTTTGGTGGTTTTACGAAATAATTGCCGACTGGCTTTATGAGCGGCATTCATTGGTGTTTTACCCATATAACGACCACCTTCATCATTTACATCAGATGTTACAATAGTAAATGAGCGTTTAACACTTGGTGTTTTAGGTGTGGGTGCAACACACTTGACAGGTTTAGGTGCGACTGGTGCAGGTGCACTTGGTGAGGGCATATAGGATTGTACGGGTTGCATTTGGCGTACGATTGGAATGGGTTGCATTTGGCGTACTATGGGTTGCATAACTGGTTGAGCGGGTTGCATCACAGGTTGTGCTGAGGGACTTATGAAATTTTTTAGTGTCCGGAACACTTCAGACATGTTATTCTTTAAAATTGATAGATATTATAAATCTAAGGGCAAGAAGTATAACGAACTTCATAAGGGTTTCCAGGTGCTTCAGCACCACATCCAGTGGGAGGCATCCATCCGGTTGTAACATTGGTTTGTGTTGTTACAGCCATTGGTGCACCGGAAGGCATAAATGCATCTTGGTTTAATGGAGAAGGTAAACAAGGTTTGTGGTTATCTTTTACTACATTACGATAACTTACATTCCATTCAAAAGGAATGATGGCTTTGTCTTGAGGGTTATAGCATAACCATTCCCAACGATTCCATCCAGTGCCTCTTAGAGTGCAAGGGGGATTACTTAGACGTGTATCTTCCCGTGGAGCCATGCAACTACGAACGGGTACAGATTTACTAGGGGCAGCACATACACTGGGTGCTTCAGGATTATTGCCTGGTAAGTATTGTTTAGAAGGGCATTTTGTATTTTTACGGGGAATACCAAATAAATCGGATTCAACACCTACAGCAGAACCCGGAGCACACATACCGGGTCCCCAATGTTGCCAACGCATAGATGGATCAGCAGGAATATCACGACCACAATCAGTGCAATCATTTGCAGGTGTTCCAAGCATATACATACCAGGTGCAACACTTGTTTTTAATTTTTGTTCATAACTGCAAGGGTCGTAACTGAGTCCTTGGAATGACATTACTATAAACTCTGTTATATAAGACGAAAAAAACATAATTAAGTTCTGTCAGCACAACGTGGTAAATTCATCGCAGGAGGTAATGGAACTGAACGATAACGTATCATTTGACAAGAAGGTAAATGTTGCATTGCTGTATTAATAGGTGTTGTCTTCTCATTTACAATTAATCCACCCTCTGGTGTAGGCATCCATTGTCTTGAAGCACACATTGACATTAAACGAGTTTGACCTCTTAAATCACTCTCTAAATCAACCAAGTTACCCTTACTATGACTAACGGCTGTTCCACCGACAATACCCAATTCGTGACGACACTTTTGTTCGTGTTCAAACTTATTGTTATCCAACATATACATTAATGTATTTGCATTTTCTCCTAATTTTTTAGCATAACTGCATTCATCATAAGTTAAATGATTAAAACTCATCTTCTATTGATAACGTACTACTTTTTACTTAGATAAACTTTATTTAATCCACAAAATTTGAAATAATATTTAAAGAAGAATGGATTTTTATAAAGAATGGATACTATTACTAATATACGACATGGGAGGATATTGTTAAATTATACCTCTTTCTTATTTGGTTTAACAAGTTGGAAGGCAATGCAGTCAAATCATTGGATGAGTAGAGCATTCCTATGGCAAATGGGATTATCTATTTTTACACACGTAAATCATTATCATTTAGATGAAGAATTTGAAGTATGGGGACAACGTACATTACTTTATTTAGATAAAATCATAGCTCATTATATTACTATACGTAGTATATATGATGCATATAAATTGCCATTAAATCGTTATACTGGTTTTTATTGGATAAACTTATTGTATGTATTATATATTCATGTAATTAGTAAAAAAAATAGTTATAATATTAATGGTAGGTTTAAAAGTCTACTATGGCACGGTAGTATTCATTTAAGTTCAAACTTAGGTTGTATATCTTTATTAGAGGGACTTCGTAAATTTGCATTAACGATTCCTGATATAACTGTTCATTGACGGTTACCACCATAAATTATCATTGACGGTTACCACCACGGTTATTATAATCATTATAACCACATTGCTTTAGGAAATCTTGACGTTGAACGTATTGACGTGTTGGGTCACCACCACGAGTCCATGGAGGGACGATATGTTCGGCATTTTGAACTTCATCTTTTAAGCAATTGACTAAAGGAATGTTACGGTCATAGTCAACTTCCATAATTGATTTTTTGCAAGGGTATTGAATACCTTCATAAGCACTGGTAGATGTACCTTGTAGAATTGGCATTTCAACATCAGAATCAGCAATACCCGGTTTTAGATTGGGGCATCCTTGGAAGATGCGTGCAAATAATTGAGTACGGCAACGGTCACGAGTCATTTGTTCTGGATTATTGAAAAGGTCATTCAGTTTATCTACAGTGCAACTATCCGTCCATCCATATCCAATGCGTGCGTGTAGATTAGGATGGTCGTATTGGAAATCGGGACTACGCATAATAGTATTATCGGTACAAGGAACGGGAAGATAGTTTGATACTTCATGACTAAATATGGAATCATTTTGAATATCTTTAGCTTCTTTGGCACAGCAATCCGAACGATAAGAATCGTTTGAACGGAATATAGAATCTTTGCTCATGAAACGTTCTACTTACAGTTGTATAATATATTTTTTACAAATGACGATCGACTGTTCTATAAATATTGTGATCGCATTGAAAGCCATTTCCTTCTTTACAAGATGCACCTCTTCCATATAACCAATCAGTGAATCCTTCGCGATTATTAGGAATAGTCGTACTTGGCATAGTGTAAAATTCTCTTTCAGATGCATTCTTGCTATAAATGTCATTTACGTCACGAAATAATCTTGCGTGGAAATTCTTATCAATTGATTTTTGAACTTTATCTGTCATTGTAGCACAAGCACCTGGGCGTTGTGGTTTTTCAGAATAATCACTCATAAGAACATTCATAAATGGATTATCAATGGTGGAACGAGCACATAATGTATTATCAACGATATCTAATTGCTTTTTTTCCAAAAACTTTTCCGCTGTTTTTACTTTCTTCTTCTCAACCTCATATATCCCTATAGAGATTAAGCCTGCAATAATTGCAAAGAATAGATAACGTGAATCCTTTGTAATAATTGCTAACACAATACTTATATAGAGAAAGAAACGTATGCTGGCATTCAATTTTTCTTCAAGTGACATAGATTGTAGTGGAACAACTAAATAATAATTGTCTGCACCTAAAAATCCAAGCAAATCATCGTACCAGATTTTTTCACTCATGAAACTCCTATTGAACGTCTATAATAAATTTCGGAAAAATGAGAAACAATGCATATCATTAATAAATCCCATCCATGCATTCTTCCATCCAATCCATTCCTAATACGATGTAAACCCCAAGCGTATATCATATACATTGTTGTAAATGTTGCAATTTGTCTCCGATATTTAAACCATAATGCATCATTGTATTCTTTATAAGCCTCTGTTAATTCGGCATAAACTTTTGCATATGCTTCTTCATTTGCATCTGATTCCATATTATTAGATAGTAGGCTTCTTCTTATCTTGTTTTGTACGCATACGATGATGGCGTCTTGCAGAAGAAGGACGAGAAGTAGAAGAAGATGCACCCGCACCTGTGTTAAATCCGGATGCCATCTGTTGAATCATTGACATCATACCGCTTAAATCACCCATTCCGCTCAGTCCACCCATAATACCACCCATACCGCCACCACCTGCACCCATCATTGATGGAAGTTTTGCAGCCAATGATAAAGCATCTTGTAATAATAACTCTTGACTTAGTTCTCCATTCATTAATTTAGATTGAATTTTATTGCCAACACTGGCTACAATCTTACCAAGACCATTCTCTTGTGTAAGTGCAGAAAATACATCACCTCCTGAAAGATTACCCATTTGAGCCTTGATATCATTTAAATCAATTTCTTGAACTATCTCCTTTGCTAATTTACCAATAGATGTATTCTCAATGTCACCAAGACCAAGGTCATTTAAATCCATCTTTGTAGGACGTTGAGATAAACGCCACATACGTTTGATAGTTTCAATGCAATCAATAGGTGTCTTGTTATCTACAATGTATGAAGTACATTCTTCCTCTGTATTCATCTTGCCAATACAAGAAATAACACTAATAAGTATATTTGTACGCTCAATCTCACTATCATTTATAAATAGATAAAGCATATCCAAATATTGATATACAAACATCATTGGAACAAATTTCTTCACTTGACCGAAAGTAATATCTTTAAACATTAATAATTCATCATTGGAAGTATTCTTTACATATTCTTTCCATGCATCATCTTCTGTAATATTCATTAGTTCAACATACATTGCACTAAAATTGGTCTTATAAGTCTCACGATGTTCTAAAGAAGCTTTATCAAACGTCTCATAATGTGCACGAATGCTTCTAAGGATTTTACGTGCATCAACATCTTTATCACGTTTTGTCTTAGTTACCTTCTTTAATTGCTTCAGCAAATCAAGATAATATTGGTTAAATACAGCAACGGCGTTAATCTCTTCTGACATATAGCTATATCATACCATCCTAAATGACGCCTTAAGTACTAATCAATTTATTTGTCAATACACACATATTTTGTAAATATTTCCAAATGATTTCTTTATTTTTATCTGATAGAACAGTCCAGCAAGTTTTAACCTTTTTAATTATATTAAGACCATCATTCATATTTCCTTGAACGTCATCATAACTATTATCTAAAAAGAATGCTTCTTCTCTATTCATTAATTGTTTATTATAAGGGGCAGTAACATATTTATGGTATATTTTATAAATATATTCTTCATCTGTTAAAAGAATAATTTGAACGCTATGATGCATAAATCTTAATTGTGAATCGTCTGGGAATACTTTAATTAAATCATTCATGCAATTTCCAAATTGCTGGTTAAATAAATCCAAGTAGTTCATTATAGTAAAATATACCTATAATTCTTAAATATATTTTGCATTAGCTTTATACACCATTTAGCAATCAATGTAAAAGCATTAGCTTTATACACCATTTAGCAACTGTGATAAATCCTTGTCACGTGTTGCACGGAATGAATCTAAATTCAAAGATTCTTTTTTCACACGAGTATCTTCTGACGATAAATTTGTTGAACCCAATTCTTGTTGTGGTATTGTTGTTGAAGTGGAAGTTGGAACAGATTGTTCTTCATTAATATTTGTCCAACCTGCATTATGAAATGTATTGAATCCATCTAATGCAGTTTCACTCAACATACCAAAATCTTGAGACATTTCACCACCTAAAGTAAATGGAGATGGTTGTCCATCTTGAAGAGCGTCAGATACAACCATTATTTCATTTTGTGTTTTTTGTTCTTCTTGTTTATTTTGTGATGGTGCTGCACCTTGATTTAGAAGACCTCTCCCTGGTAAAAATAAAAAGTTAAATACCTGTCTACCAATCAACCATTCATTATTTGATACCATTAACGCAGGAACTCCTGTTAATGCCTTCGGCATTCCCATTCCAAGTGCTCTCATCTTATCCACCGATGCCAACTTTATTTCATTTGACGCTCCACGACGAGTTAGTTCTTCCATAATTGTTCTACAATGACCACAAAAATCACTATAGAATAAAATCATTCTATATCCCTCTGACAATCAATTCACAAGGATTATTAATCAATGCAAACGCACTTAGAGAAAAATTGATTAATATCTTTAATCCCTCATCTTATATCAGAAAGGATGTTTAAAAACTACATTTATCATAGCAAAGTTCCTTCTAAAAAGGTTACCTTTGAAGTTTATGATGTTGACCTCGCCATTGTAAATGGTATCCGTCGTGTCATATTAAGCGATATTCCTGTAGTCGGAATTTGTGGTGAACCATACGATGATACAACCGTTCATATTGAAAAAAACAATGGTCCTCTTCATAATGAATTTATGATTCACCGCATTGGACTCGTTCCACTTCATCTAAATGAAACTGAAACTGAAGCATTTGATGAAGACAATGATTATGAAATTCGTTGTGATGTAGAACACTCTGGCTCAGGTACAAAGAATGTTACATCTCGCGATTTCCGTATCTTTAAAAAAGGACACTTACTTGAACCAAAAGAACACGAACGTATATTTCCCATTAATTCTGTTACACAACACGCCATCCTACTAACACGTTTACGTACAAATGAAGCCCTAAAATTTAAAGCTACTCTCACTAAAAATACTGCAAGCTATCATGCATCTTTCTCACCCGTCTCTGTATGTACTTACCAATTTATGGTAGACCCCAAGAATAAATCAACAAACCCATTAGAAAAAGAAAGAGCCTACATTAAAAATACATTTGGTGAACCAACACAATATATGATGCATATTGAACCAGTCAATGGATTAACCGTAAAGTATATCGTCAAAAAAGCAATTGATATTCTTATTGAAAAATTACAAAAGATTTCAATCAATCTTGAAGAAAAGAACATAACCTATACAATGCTACAGCCAAATCGCATTCAATTTACCTTTCATAAAGAAACAGATACACTCGGTAATCTCCTCCAATCTATGATGCATAATGATTATATCCGGAATAAACATCCTGCACGTTCATTCAATCTAACATTTGTTGGATATAACTGTCCTCATCCCCTTGAAGCAACGATGCTTCTTTCTATTAATCTTGAGGGAAATACACAACCAACCGAAGAAGATTTCGTTGGAGTACTAAAAGATAGTGCCGACCGTATCCGTATTACTCTTGAAGACATTCGCGCATCTTGGTTGAGATTTGTACCGTAAAACTTTCTGGAGATTCAACAGGAGTGTGTTATATGGAATATTTAGATGAAGAAGTACCAGAATTAGAAGTACGCGAATATATTGGCAAAGGTGACCACGGCTCTACAAATGTATATACAGATGGCGAACTTATTACATATATCTTCCATTTATTAAGAACTGTCCTAAAAGATATTAGAGATGATGCACTCCAACAACGTGCAATCCAAATTGCAACCCTTATTAAAAACTCTAACACTAAAATACCCTATAAATTACCTTTTAAATTAACCATTAATGCTACCCGTAAAGATTATGAAGAAATACTGCACGAATTTATTGATGCGATTGAATCCGCAAATAAAGAAGACTCATATGTCCAACGTATCCAAACCCTAAAAACCATTTATTTCCCATTAGAATCTGATTCTTCAAAGGATACTATCACTAATACAGAAGTATATCTTGAAGAAAACACAGATAGTTCTAAAATTTTAGATGATGAATCTTTCGAAACCACTGTCACTAAAATGTATAAACGTTCTATTTTGTCATCCGTATTAACTCTTAAAGAACGAATTGAATATAAACCAACCGTTGGTGATGAAATGAAATATGATGTAAATGAATTTATCCCAAATTGGACGACGGTTGAAAAGAAATTAAAAGAATTGGAGATACTCCCTACATTTGATGACCTAATTACTCTATTGGAATCAAATGGATTTCCATATGATACATTAAATATAGACCATTGGAAATCTATTGTAGATATTATTGAAAAATTACCCGATAACGATGAAGATGAAACTTCACCAAAACATAGTAAATCAAAAGAATCTTTATATGACATTGGTTCATTGCCCTATATTAATTTATTAAAGGCTATGCAAGATTCACCTATAACATTAAGTACCGTCGGTCAACAACAATCAATTATTGGTTCATATCCATCCAACGTTCAAGTTTCTGGAAGAGTTGATACATTATTGAGTGAAATCATCAATTCTTCTTTATCAATAGAATCATTAATTCAAACAATTGGTGACCGTATTACACAAGAACGTCAAATTAAATTAACACGTTTCTTAAATGAATGGGCTATTATAACTGAAGAGGTTATTCAAGAAAAACTCATTGCCTATTTGGAACGCAGTGAAGAACTTAAAAATTCAATAAATACGCCAACAATAATGCCTATAAGTATAGCTCACGAACTGCATGATATTACAGAAGGTGATAATGTTCGCAATTACGAAGGTATGACAAATGGTGATGAAGAAATGTTATTTTCAAACACAGAGGCTGGAGAAGTATTCAGTGTTATGGAGGAAGATGAAGCTTTCAAACAAAATAAAGACCCACTTCAATCAATATTGCCAATTAGTACTATATTAACCAAAGAAACTGCGAATGAAAAAGGTATTTGTAATGGAAGTTATGAAATATTATCCGGATGCCATATGCGTCTATTTGGTGTTCTTCAAGATGCTGGATTCATTGATTCATTTGACCAAAGTACATTGAGTGATATATATCTTTCTATTGGTTCAACATTACAAATTGCTTCCATTGAAGATGCATTTATTTCTGATTTTCCAACATTGGAAAAGAATGTTATTGAGTTGCTAACAAAGACAATTGTAAATGGACAACCTTATCCTCATATAATGATGCGTCCAATTATTGCTATGGATTTAAAAAGTCGTTGGCATTCTTTGGAGAAAATATACAATAAAGAACTCGTGGTTACATTTACACGTTTATTTGCAATGGTTGTATTGGTGCTTCTTCGTAAAAGTCTTACAGGTACACTTACATTTGACCCATTACAAGGTATGATTTCTACTATTTCACTCTATTCACCATTTGGTATTCCCTTAGAGGGTTCATCAGATAAAGAAGGTATTTTAGTTTATTTATGTGCAGTGTGTGAGAAAAACGTAAATTGGGTTTTATTGTATCCTCGTTTAGATGCAAGTACATTTATGAAACGAATCATAGCACTTATTCCAACAGATAGAAGTTTAATGCCCGTTTTACAGGATATTCAAACTATTTATAAAACATTTCATAAAGATGAACAATCTGTTGTAGATGTTGCCCGTTTATCTTTAATTGAAGCTCTTGAGAAGGGTGATAAAGGTAGAATATTGCCAAATTATATTAAAGTACTTTTATTACTTCCAAGAATGATTGCAGCACCTAAACGGGGTTCTATTATAGGATGCTGTGTTCAACCATTAAATGAAACATTTAAAGCAGACCAAGATATTATTCAAAAGAAATTAAAAGCCCTCATTGCAGTAAAAGATAAATATGCAAAAGGTAAAAAGATAATTAGAGGACGTTTATCAAATTATACACAAGAAGTTGAGAAGAAGACTCATAAAGAAGTACCTTTACCAAATAAAATAACAACATTTGAACGTTTAGAACTTTCTTATAAAGAATGGTCTGAAAAATTCATTGAAGGGATTGATGATTCCTTTTTAAAAGATAAAATAGATACATTATGGACTCGTTTGGTTAAAAAGACGGGTAAAAATAATAAGGAAGCGAATCAATGGTTTTTAGAACAATCTTCCATTGATTCATTGGGTTCTATTTTACCTAAATGGATTATCATATTACGTAGCAGAGGAAGAGAACATCCAAGTGAATTGGTATATTTGGATGCAATGATAGAAACATTCAAGTTTATTAAAGAACGTCTCGCTTTAATTCAATATCCGGTTGATAGTGTTAAGGAGGCTACACATCAAGTGCGTTTATATTTATTAAATGCATTATTATTTCAAAGTGATTATATGACAGAGAATGTAGTGGTTCAATCATTATTTGATATAATATTAACCATTGGAAAAATGAATTTTATTCCACCAATCTCTGAGTTTGGCAAAGTGATTGCCGACCTTCGTGAGAAACTTAAAGTGAAAGCATTATCTGTACTTGACGTTCAAACAGATGAGGATAGGTCATTATTAATAACATTAAAAGAATTAGGTATACACGATTATGTGAAAGATGCAAATGTATATGAAGAGGATGAATCAACTTATTATACTTATAAGGGTCAAGATGAGGATAGAAATGAGGATGAAATAGGAGATGATGACTTGTATGATTAATATTTATTATCTAATAGAAATATTAGAATCTTAATGGAAGATATAAATCAAATTGAAGAAAGTAAACTTCGTAATATAGTATATAGACGTTTAGGTAGTCAATTCAAGATTCCAAATCTTAGAAAATATATAAATAGTACATCTAAAGAATGCGGAAGTCGTCCTTGCACTGTAGATGAATTTGTAACTAAAGTTGAAATGATAATTCGTACATCTCCTACAGCAAGACGGTCACCTAAGGATGAACGTATGGATGTAGAAAAACAACCCAGAATAAAACGTAAAGCGAGTCCACCAGCTCCTCCAAGTGAAATGGATCAACTCGCACAATTATTTGGAAATATTGGTATAGCTGAAGGAAAAGCACCTCGTAAAAAGGTAAGAGTAACTCGTAATCCTACACATAAACCTGTTGTTAAAATGCAATTGGATAGAAGAGAACCTACACGTCGTAGCCAACGTCATCAACCAGCATTAGAACCAATTGTAGAGGAGAAAACTCGTAAAACTGTAACAGTAACTCGTAAAAGAACAGGTGTTGCTAAAATGCAAGTAGATAAACCAGAAGTTAAACCCAAGACAGAGAGTCCAGTTCATGTAAAAGAGGAAGAGCCAAAACATAAATTAGAAAGACATAGAAGTTCTTCTTCCTCCGAAGGTAGAGAAAACAAAAAAATAAGTCGTCGTGATGAGAGTGCATTATTACGTTCATTACTTAAAATGGGGTTCTAAGGATTCTTTAGAATTATTAGGGTCTTTATATTGATTCGTTTTGGGGATTGATTGCATTAAATGAACTTATTTCTTCCATCATTTTCTTTTGTACTGAATCAACCGTTGCTTTAATTGTTGCTTCATCTAATAATATAGTAGGTTCTGGTTCTAATAATACCGTTGGGAAGTTACTCCATTGAGCTTCTTGTTGGTCTGATGCAACAACAGGATATAATGCTATTACATCTTCGGATATAACTCCTAATACTGTAGCTTCGCATACAATGACACCATCCGGTGAAACAATAACGGTAAATTGAACGTGTTTACCAATAAACTTTGGTTCTCTATATAATATTGTATCAATAACATATTTATTTTTTCTTGGTTCTTTTGATGGTGAATAAGATAACCAAACATCATGCACTACTTGAATAGGTGCTCTTTCAGCATCCGCGCATAATCTAAAGGAGTCTGTATTTTTAAGAACAAATTGAATATATTCCAATGCACGTCTATAACCATCATTAATCCAAATTGGTGTTGAATCATCTGGTTTCTTTGAATCTAAGAATGTATCATCGCATTTTATTGGAATTTTAAAAGCTCTTTTCAATGCTTCAGCATAATCAGTATTATCTAATTCATTCATATATGCGGAAGGATATTGAAGAACACGGTCATCGCCTATGCTATCAATTGGGTGATGATTCCAAGGTTCTACACCTTTATTAACATTTGGCAAAGGTGCTTCTTTATCATAACCGGTAACAATGAATGATTCTTTAGATTTAATTTTAAAAAACCAAACATAAATAATTAGAAAGAACAAAAAGCCAATGATTCCATATTGTAATAGCATCCTCCTATTTTGAGAGAGGATTTGTTAAATCCAAAGAATCATAAGGAAGACCACCGGCTTCGCGTTCTTTATTATCTCCGACAAATGCATAATCGGGTGATTTCATTTTTTTATTTTTCTTTTGTTTTTCACAGCAATCTGGGTCAGAAACACATCCGTGACAAATTGGGTTATAAGGTGCATCTGTTAAGTATTTACGATATCCAGTTCTTTTAACACCAATCGGCAATTCGCACATTCCTCTATTGACACATCCTCCTCGTTGGTTTGAATAATTCTTATTTGCTTGAAAGAAGGGACAATCTTCATTTTTTAAACAAGGTGAATCCCATTTTGTTACTAAATCAGATTCTGGTTTTTTCATACCGAATGTAGTGTAGGATGAATTACATAATCCTTTAATATCAATTGTATTATCACCGTAACAATGGAACATTGGGTCAAACCTATCACTTTCAGATTCAAATTGAGTCATAAATCCTTCAGTTAAATCAATCCATTGCAATTGCATTTCAGGAACAACCGTATTTTTCTCACGGGCTAATATATATGAGTTAGTACCTTTAAAGAAGGTTGATAAATCAACATTAGTTTTTTTAAAATATGGATATGTTACTTGAAGACGGTCATAATCTAATGCACTAAATCCCATAATAGAGAATTGTTGATTTAATAATAGACGATTCATTGGACTAAATGGGACAAAATATACGACAATAACATCAACTTCACCATTAGCAAGAATTCTATCTAATTTATCCCACGAATCCATTGGAATTTGAACGATAGAAGCATCAATATGATAACTTTGAATAATAGCCGATGCAAATAATTTACTACTACGGTCAATGATACCAACCTTTTTCTGAGACCAATCAAAAGAACATTCAGTATTAAATGCATTATCGGGCGTCATCAATGAAACGAAGTATCCTTTATCTAATGCAATTGCCTTTGTGTTAGGGAATAATATATGAGCATCGTATGGGTCACATATTACAGCAGAAGCACCGGATACATTTTTAGAACCATTAACTATAAATTCCCAAGACTCTATATCATAGGGTTTAAATGTGATACCTGTAGAATTAACGTGGTTAAGTGGGTTAGTAGTAATAACAGTTGAATTTGAATCAAAGAATTCTTTATGAGCGGATATTAATACAATAATAAATGCTATTAAAATTAATGCCAAAATGCCAATAGTTATTTTATTAAATAACATAACCTCTCTAACGAGTTAAAATATTTTTATCTACTGCTTGATAGGAAGTAATGATAGAAGTAAGAGTACATCGTTGGTTTTTAGCATTATTTATTTATGCCATTTTGATACTTATACTTATGGCAATTCGTCCAAGTTTTATGTTTGATAAGAATGGAAATTTAAAACAATGGCGTTTAGAAACGAGCGAGAACAGTTCTATATTTGGAGCTCAAGTATTTATACCATTATTAGCATTATTTAGTTATTACTTTGCAATATTTTTAGATGCGACTTTCAATTTATAAACTATTATAAATGGTTTAAACCAAAGATGTTTATTTCACATAATAATGTCTTGGGAAACATTTGCGCAAAAAACAATTTGGAAACCAATAGAGAAATGGTTTATAAATGCATTAGAATCCCGCGATTCAATGTCGTTAGATGGATTTGCAATTATTTTTGGTAATTCAGGATGTGGAAAATCTACTCAATTCCAGTGGTTGTGTAAGCATTATGGTATAGATATAATAAATGTAGAAGGACTAAATACAAAAGATATTATTGATTTTCTTAAAAAAAACTACACAAGTAACTTGATTGGTTCATTGCAAGGTGTTCGTCCATCTGTATTTGTTATAGAGGATATGGATACATTATGTTCTATGGATAGAATGTTTAGTAGTTCATTATATGGATTTTTGCAAACAACAGGTCATAGATATATACCTATGGTCGCGATAGCCAATACATCCTATGAGAAGAACTTCGGTGATTTACGAAGGAATGCAACTATTTTTCATTTACCGTGTATTTCGGTGGGAGATATGTATTTATATATTGAGAAAAATGCAGAAGGATTAAATATACCAGAGGATGTTCTTTTAGAGATTGCAAAGAATAGCAGAGGTAGTTTTAATCAAGCTCGCGAAGGAATAAGGATGCAATTATCTGGTAAGACGGATGAGGTTACATCATTTGAAACAATTATGCAATATCCAACATTTCATAATATACGTGAATGGATATATGATGATACCTATGGTACAATCCTTCGTTTTCACGAAAATCTATTTCACGAGATTTCAGCACGTAAGGGAAAAATAATAGATAAAAAGAATGTATATGCAAGTGTTTTATTGGAATTATTATTATTAGATATAAGTCTCGTTAATTTTGAATTAGATGAAATTAGGATAGGTCCATTGATATATAAATGGATGATGATATGTAAAACCTATCCAAGAATGAAGGAGAGTACAGAATATGAATTTACACGGTTATTATCACGATTATCGCTTCATAAGAAACACGCAAGACGGATGCATATACAGATACATCAAAGTAAAATTTCTCCCTTTTGTTGGAAACACGCTCCTTATTTCTACGCCTCTATTTTTAGCAACAAAATTTCTAAATCATAAATAGGGATTTAATATGTCAGATGCAGCCACTGTACCAAATGTTGCAGAAACACCTTCTAAAGTAGCAGAAACCGCCTCAAAGGTCGGACAAGGTATTAAAGATACCTTTTCAAAAATATCCAACTCTCCTGTTACTGTTATCATATTTGCTATAATTGCGATATTTGTCGTTATGATTGTCGCATACTTAATCTATAGTCGGTTAATGTCAGGTCTATCCGGAGGTAACAAAGGAATCATTCTTACGGAATCAAAAGTACCTATTATTGGTACAGTTATTACACAATTAGATGGAAAAGAAATACAAGCATCTGGCAATGGTCAACGTCAAACCATTGCATTTTGGATTTACATAAATGATATTGATAAATTCAAAGGTGTATATCGTCACGTACTTCACAGAGGAGATAAGGTAATTACAAATGCATCTCCATTAATATTTATTGATAAAGATACAAACAAAATGCATATACGTTTTGACAAAGAAGGTCAAACACTTGGTGCAACAACAATGGATACACCATTTGATACAAAGTTATTTGCTGTAAGTGCCGATAGTCCTTCAACACTTGACACTGAATTCAAGACTATTACAATTAGCAGTGCAGAAACCAAACAAAAGCTTGATATGATGAAACATGGTATTACCATTGATTATCTACCAACTCGTAGATGGATACATGTAGCAGTTGTAGTAAACGACCAAGCAAGCAAGGGTTCTATATCTGCTTACATTGATGGTGAATTAGTGAAAGTAGTAGATTCCAGTATGACAGAATCTATTATATTAGCTGATACAACCACAACAAAAGTCAAATATGATTTCACAAATTTAGTATTAGATAAAGGTGGAAATGTATATACAGGAGGTGCAAGTTCCGATTCACTTGGACCTGGTTTTGACGGTGCTATATCCAAGATTCAATTCTTCAATTATGATTTAAATACCAAGGATATATACAAGGTATATATACAAGGACCCATTGATAGTCTAATGACTAAAGCAGGTTTAGCTCCTTATGGAATACGCAATCCCGTCTACCGTTTAGGTTAAGTGGTAAACCTTCACTACCGTTTAGGTTAAGTGGTAAACCTTCACTACCGTTTAGGTTAAGTGGTAAACCTTCACTACCGTTTTTTATAAAGATTTTCTTGTAATAACGGTACAATAATATCACGATGTGGCATTTCTGTCGTACTATATTGGAAACCATTTAATTCAATAACTCCATATTTTTTCTTCATTTCAATAATAACGATTAAATCTAACCAAAACATTCTGCACGTTCTTGACAATTTATAAGTTTTAATTTCCCTTACTTGTATTGGTCTAAATACACTTTTATAATTAATTAATTCATCATCAATTATAAATAATGTATCTTTAGAACGAGTTTGTATTGCTTCTTTCACGGTTAATGCAATTTCTTTTTTACTAAAAGCCAATAGATTTGTTTTAGTAATTAAGTTATCTATCGTTTTATTTTTATTTGGAAGCGGTATTCCTACATATGAGCTATGTGTTCCGAGTGTATATATCGGTTCTCCGTGCAGTTGTTTTGGGAAGTTAGTATTTAAATTAATACGAAACATACTTATAACTACTATTTAATTCTTTATTCTCTTTTCTTTCATATAGTATAGAGGAATGATATTAACAACCATACCACAAATAATATTGGCATTGGTACTCGTCATATTATTATTTGCATTAGGTTTCTTTGTATATAATAAAGATATACTCACTGGATTAACTGCTAATAGAAATAATAAAGTAAACACAATGATTATTGAAGGTGTATATGATTTAACCAATACATCTGCAGAAAAAGAAATTAATACATTTGATGAATCAAAGCCCAATTATATTAATATGCCACTATCCAATAATCAACGTAGCGGTGGTGAATTCACTTATAATTTCTGGTTATGGATGGATAAAGCTGTATTTACAGGTAGTCCTGATTTAGGTAATACTGTACCTGCATTAGACGATGGATTAAAAGCAGATGATTATATATTATTTATGAGAGGTATCAAAGAAAAGTATAATTATAATAATATATGTGGTTCATCTAAAAAATCTGATGTTATGATTAAAAGTCCACTTGTGAAATTACAAAGAAAAGGTAAATATCTAACTGTTGAATTAAATACAATAAAATCACCCGATGCTCGCAAATATAATTCCCGTAACACTTGCAATGAAAAAAATGCTTCTTGGAGTAAAATGAATAAAGCACGTATTGCAATTGGTGATTTATCAAGTAGCGAAAACTTTAATCAAAAATGGTTTATGGTTTCTATCGTAGTTCAAGAAACTTTCCCAGATGACCCCATTCCAATAAGTAACAAACTTAGAATTAGAATGTATATTAATGGTGTATTAGAATTAGACCAATACTTAGATAGTGGTAGCTTTGCCAATAGTTCAACTGCAGTACTATTACAAAATTCAGGTAATGTATATATTTATCCTAAAACTCTTGCTTCTGGTGTTACTACGAGTTCTGGTATGAACGCGAATCAAACCTCTATAATGAATAGTCCAACGACAGGTTCAATTGGTATGGCGAATCTTCAATATAGCAATTATGCATTAACCGGTTCTGAACTTGAAACTCTATACAATAAGCGTTTCCCATTGGCTCTCAGCTATGCTGGTGCAATTGATTTATCTTTACAAAAATATAAAGATTTCAGTAGTCCCAGTAGCCAAAAGAAACCCATTTTAAGCAATATTTAATATGTTCTTTTTAGTTTTTCTTATATAAAAAGGATTCTCTCTTCACTTATAGGAGTGTAATATTATGCCAGGTGGTGTAATCCAATTAGTAGCTATTGGCTCACAAGATTTGTATTTAACCGGTAATCCGTCATTTTCTTATTTTAAAGCAGTCCATCGTCAGCATACTAATTTTGCTATGGAAAGTATTCGTATTGAATTTAATACAAAACCAACCTTATTAGATACATCCCGTACCAGTGTAACTTGTACTATACCACGTTATGCAGATTTACTCAAAGAACTATATTTTTCATTTCAATTACCCGATATATATTCGGATGACTCGCTTAGGTTTCAATGGGTGGAAAATGTCGCTCATTATATGATTGATAGATACTATATTTCATTAGATGAACAAGTGCTTGATTTAAAATATGGAGAATGGTTGGATGTTTGGAATGAATTGACTATACCATTGAGTAAACGGTCAATTTATAATAAAATGACAGGAAATGTAGAAGAATTTACTGCACCTCGTGCTTTAGAAGACCGTGTCATTATTGAGAACAATAATATTAGTTATCAATATTATCCAAATGGTGATCGCACAACTTCAACACCTTCAATCAAAGGACGACGCTTCTATTTACCACTACAATTTTGGTTTTCACAAAATCCTGCATTGGCACTTCCTTTAATTGCACTTCAATATCAAACTGTTACAATTACAGTTGAGTTTAGGTCTTTAACTGAATTATATCAAGTATGGAATGGTGTTAATGGAACACCTATATATTTAAGTCCATACTACTATAATCAATTGAATCAAGATTACAATCAATCTTCTGTAGGGTTTTCAACATTTTCATTAAATAATACAAGTTATGTAGATTTACAAGGATATATTGAAGCCAATTATGTATTTTTAGATACGAGTGAAAGAAATGCGATAGCACAATCCGCATATACATCTCTATTGGTGGAACGAATTGAACGATTGGAGTTTGATGGTATATTAACGAATTCAACGGTAAATTTACTTTTACATAATTCTGCAAAGGAAATAGTATTCTTTGCCCGTCGCGATGATTTTAAAAACTATAATGATTGGACTAACTTTACAAATCGTCATCCAACAAATGAATCCTATGAGATTTTATCATCCGCTCAGCTTATATTTAATGGCATAACCAGATTGGAACAAAAAGATTCAACTTATTTTAATTTACTTCAACCTTGGCAACATCATACAAATACTCCCAGAACTGGATTATATGTATATAGTTTTGCGCTTTATCCTGAGAAATATCATCCAAGTGGAACGTGTAATATGAGTATGGTAAATAACGTTCAAATGCAATTAGCAAATAATGCTCCTGTCGCAACGACATATCAATATTCTTATATATTTTACTCAATTGCATACAATATCTTTGAAATTGCTTCTGGTATGGGAAAAATGAAATATCAATAAAATATAGAATGAATTTAATTGTAGTTATACTATTATTAATTGGAGCTTATTTGATTTACTCTATGTTGGAATCTTATAAGGAATTAGCAAAAGAAATAAGAGAAATACGGTTAAAATGCATAAATCCCCCTTCTTCTGCAAAAGCTCCCATTAAGATTAGTGCAAGAGCCCCTGAAGATGTTTTATCAACAACACTCGGTCAAGCACGTTATGGAATGATTAATACATTACAAAATGTATCCAGAAAATTAAGATATACGGATTAAATCCTCTTACCCATCGGATTAATAAATCCTCTTAAGCATTTGATGCATAATAAGTAATATATAGATTATGCCTCCAAAGGGTGGAAAGAAAATACCAATAGAAGCTAAAAAGACAGAAGAACCTGTTATAGTACAATTAAGTATACCACAAGAAAGGTTTGATGAAATTATTCGTGGAGATGATATGCAATTATTTGAATACAATCCCACATTGCATGACCCAAACCCTTATGTTCCAACAGATATATTTGAATCATCTCACGAAGCATTATTGATACAAACAACCGTAAATGAAACCGAGATATTCACAGATGATAAGAAAAATACAACTTCGGATGAACCAATGTCTCATCACATTTGTTTCTGGTGTTGTCATCCAGCGGAGAGTGTTTCGTTAGGTATGCCATTATCCTATGACAACGAACATCGTTATTTTAAATCCTATGGTACATTCTGTTCTCTTGAATGTACAGCGGCATTTAATTTAACCACGCATATGGGAATGGAAAAGGCTTGGGAAATTCATAGTCTCATTCAACTTATGGGAAGACAAATGAACCAAATACTTCCTATTCGTCCAGCCCCATCACGTTATATCCTTAAAATGTTTGGTGGTCCTCAAACCATTAATGAATTCCGTCAAGCTCACAAGGGAACAAATAAAACATATCTATTAAATATTCCACCTCTCGTTGCTGTATCTACTCAGTTTGAAATGCTTAATACGTCATATATTACATCCAGTACCGAAATTAAACAACCAAAAGCAACTACCAAACCATTGGATTCTAAACTTAATATTACGTTTTCTACAAATAAAAGCATTTAAAGAAAAAATTGATTTTTAATACTGCCATATACCTTTATAGATAATTATGGCAGACCTATTATATACCCCTTATCGTGTTTCAACCATCACAGCAAATGGTCACATTGGATGTTCAATACATCAAGAGCTTTTTTTCAATAATGTTCCTATCGTTTCTCCTGAAGGAAATGATAAAGGATTTATTTGGGTAGAATGGGGTGCAAACCAAACAAAGGGTGTTTATCCCAAGAAACGCCGAAAGGCAGAACGTAAAATATTTGACAATCAAATTACGGTTATTTACAGACTTCGTGAAGGTTATATGCCAAATGTTAAGTTGTTTAGAAATGGAAATATTCAAATGACTGGAATACGAACGATTGAAGATGGAAAATATATTGTAGATAAAATTGCAGATGAAATTAGAAATATTGTTAAAACACAAAATGTTAAAATCGTAGAAGACATTGATACAATCAAAGCGAGGGATTTTACAATCCGAATGATTAATAGTGATTTTTCAGTTAATTATAAAATAAGAAGAAGGGAATTACATCGTTATCTTATGGATATGCATGATAACAAATGCAGTTATCAACCTGAAACATATCCGGGTGTTAAATTGCAATACTTCTGGAATGCAATGAATAAAAATATTGCTGGAAATTGTCATTGTGAAAAAATGTGCTTTGGTAAAGGAACAGGTCAAGAACTTGGCTCTTGTAAAAAGGTCACTATTAGTATATTTCAAAGTGGCAAAGTTCTAATTACAGGTGCAACATCCTTTGTTCAAGTCAATGATGCTTATGCATATATTACTAAAATACTTAGCGAACAAATTGATAAATTCCAATTACAAATACCATCCTTTAGTGGATTTACTTTCTTTTAAATAAACTTTATTTTTGTTATTATGCAATAAATAATCTCCATGCATTTACTACCCAATCTGCATATACAAGTGACGTATTTATAGGAATTAGTTTGAGTATATTATTATTATTAATTAGATACATTGCATTACTTGAATATAAAGTTGTATCTAAATATATTGGTTTCCTAAAAACCAAATTATTTGTTACAGTTGGTAGATTTAATATAAATGCATCACTATTATATTTAATAACAAATCCATATGGAACACTTGATATTGGTAAAGATATTGTTTGTGTAAAATCTAAATTAGTTACTGAAACAACTGTACCAGAATTATAATTTCCACCAATATATATATTACCTATTTTATCACTTAAAAGTGTATTTATTGTTCCATTTCCATATATTGTAGAATAACCAGTTAATATACCGCTTGAATTATATTTTATTATAAAGCCACTTTGAGAAGTTGTTAATGGTAAATTTAATGTTGAAACAGATGATGTTAAATTTAAATTTGATAATGATATTTGAAATGTTGAATTATAATATCCACTTGCATATAAATTATTATTAATATCAACACTAATATTATTTATAGAATTATTTAGAGATGTACTTAAAATAGTTGAATATCCTACTAATGTACCACTTGAATTATATTTAATCAAGAATTGATAATTATTATATGTACTATCGTCTCTTGCTGTTTTTGGTAGAAAGTAATTAGTAACACTTGATGTTGCATTTAAATTACTTAATGACACATTATATGTAATCGACCTATAGTATCCTCCAATATATAAATTATTAACTGAATCAACTGTTAATGTTTCAATACTATCGTTATAATTATCACCCCTTATATTTGTATAGGCAATTATAATTCCACTTGAATTTATTTTTAATAAAAATGCATCATAATCACTTAATGTTTTTGATAAAATAATAGAAGAATTTGTATTTGTTGCATCTAAATTTATTAATGTAAAATTAACTGTTGAATAATAAGTTCCTCCTGCAAACATATTATCATTTGCATCTATAGCTATATTTTTATAAATAAAATCAGATTTTGATATACTACTTATTACATTTC